>Ga0315902_10000120_pt1 | contig 127040 bp, 88 predicted proteins | sample LakEriMetagenome_9_FD_203523 | JGI IMG/M metagenome (GOLD analysis project Ga0315902, IMG submission 203523) | Freshwater fungal communities from buoy surface, Lake Erie, Ohio, United States - Buoy 12 MA117 | ecosystem: Environmental > Aquatic > Freshwater > Lake > Lake biofilm | place: USA...
AACTACGGATGAAGGTATTGAGTCCATCTATGATAAGAACTCTACCATTCCTTACCCTTTGGGTATTAGATTCATGTTCAGATTCTACTTCATTGAGTAATTTTTTGTATAATTCTTTCATATTTTGTAACCTTTATTAATCACCGATTACTTCCGAGTCTGTCACCAAACTATCAGTATCCAATGAATCTTTTTTGTATTGTGAAATTGTTGCTTCGCAAATCCTTTTATAGATTTGCTCTTTTACTTCATTGTTAGCATCTAACGTTGAAGGAAAATCTTTGGATTGAAATTTAATCACTTCGCCAGTATCAATATCAGTATATTCATACCAAGCTCCTGATTGTTTTACAATACCATTGTCCTTCATTATTGCTAACCAAGCTCCATAGTTATCAATACCTCTGTCAAAGAAAATATCAAAATCAGCGGAACGTAACGGAGGTCCCATCCTATTCTTTACTACTTGACAACGTACTTTGATACCTACGATTCTCTCATTACCATTCTCCTTAGCCTTAATCGTTCCCATACTCTTTAATCTTAAACGAACCGATGCGTGGAAAGCGATTGCTTTACCACCAGAAGTTGTCCAAGGGTCAGAGAATGGCATTGCGTTCATCTTCTGTCTTAATTGATTTGTGAAAACCAATGTGATTTTCTGTCTACCAATTAAGTTAGTGATTTTACGCATTGCTTTTGAGATTATGATTGCCTTATCGGTAGCGTAACCATCTTTACCATAATCAGCTTCCATTTCTTTTTCAGTAGATGCGGCGGCAACGGAATCCACCACAATCGTTACATACTTATCTTTGGATTGCGTTCTTACTTTTTCAATGATTGTTTCGGTGTACTCAAAACATTGCTCAACAGTCTCAGCTGCTACATACAACATTTTAGATACATCAACTCCGATAGCTTCCAAGAACTCTCTACTTACGGCATTTTCAGTATCAATCAAAACAGCTATACCACCTAACTTTTGTGTTTCGGCAAGTAAGTGTGCTGATAATAATGATTTACCGCTTTGTTCAAGTCCTGTCACTTCGGTAATTCTACCAACAGGCAAACCACCATAAGGTCTATTGGAAATAGCAACGTCCAACAACGATGCTCCGGTTGAAATCCAACCATCTACATTTGTGGGTGCTTCATCAGAATCCAAAAAGAATGCTACTCTTTGGTCTTTTGATTGTTTGTTTAGTGATTCGGCGAGCACTGCTGCCAAATCAACTTCTTTAGTTGCTTTTGCCATATTCTTTATAACTTATTTTATGAATTGAAAAGGTCATCAAATGCCGCTGCTACATCATCTAATTTCTTAGCTGGTGCTGGTTTTGATGGAGTTGTATCAAATGGTGCTTCTTCCTCATCTTTAGCGGTTGAAGAAAGAGTTTCAGCTGATGCTGATTTCTCATCTTCAGATGCGCCACCTGATGGGTTCAACCAACCTTCTAATACATTCTTCAATTCTGCATAAGTTAATTCAGAATAAAGTTCGGTGATTTCCTTTTGTTCGTTAAGGAATTTGTCATTCTCAGCTTTAGTTGCTGCTAATGGTGTTTCTTTTGGTTTAACACGAATTGTTGTTACAGGGTAAGAAGTACCACTGTCTTCTGCGGATACAACTTCAACAGTAATATCTCTACCACTTTCTGGATCGGTAATATCGCCATAATCAGCGTCAGCCATATAACCAAGAATCTCTTGATATACGGTCTTACCAAAGCCCCAAAAACGAACACCTTCACCTTCTTCACCTCTTACCAATACTGGTACGAAAGTACGAAGTTTCGGCTCCATTTTCTTAGCAGCTTTCCAATCTTCCTTATCACCCATTCTTTTAAGTTTATCAGCAAACTCAACTATTGGGTCAGGTCTGCCAAAACTCATTGGAGATAAGTAAGTTTTGTTGTTGATGTTGTAGTGAAAATAAAGTTCAATAAAAGGATTCTCTTTATTGAATTTGTACGGCACCAATCTGATTGTGTGTTTGCCTGGTGCTGGCTTCCAAAGTTCTACAGTTGTTCTTTGGGTGTTCTGCAGTTTGTTAAGTCTGCTCTTAATTGCGTCTAAATTAATTGCCATGTCTTTTAAGTTTTAAGCGTTTAAGTTTTATGGTTTTATTTAAGTGTCTTTCCTACACTTCCGTTACACATATAAATATAAAGGAGATACAAATATACAACAAGTTTTTGATATTACCAAATCTTTTTTTGATGTATTTTTGATTGATTTTGATGTAACAAATATAGGTAAAATTTGTGACAATTCCAAATAAAAAAGGGAGAATTTTTAGTTTCTCCCTTTTGTTTTATTTTTTAATCATTGATGTAAGTTTGGTTGAACTTTCTTCAATATCATCATCTCTATGATTCCATACTTTATTTTTGTCATCATATCGGTAACCTAAACCGATTGCTGCATCTGCAAATCCTTCTTCATCAAAATCATCGCTACCAAATTCTCCGAAATCATATCCCATATCATACAATGCATCGTATAATTCCTCATCACTTTGTCCATCTATTGATGCATCCGAGTCAGCTTGAGGAGCTTCACCGCCTCTATCTTTTGCATAATCTCCACCAAACATATCATTTGGTTTAGTATCTACGTTAGGCTCATCACCTTTTTTAGCTTTAGGGTCTTCATGAGAACCAGCTTTTAATGCTGCATCTTTAGCCTGTTGTGTTTTGAAATAAACAAGTTTGCCAGTTTTTTTACTTCTAGCTACCAATTTAGGGTCTATGTTAGCCTCTATTAGTTCTTTTAATCTGATATTTGCCATCTATGTTCTATTATATTTTATAAATATACGAAATTTTATTTAAACTTCCAAATTATGCTAATAAGTGATAGTATTCCTTAAAGTGTTTTATTCGGTCTGCCAATCCAATAGTTCCACCATTTACTCTTTTTGTGATTGATGTTACTACGGCATCGGTTGCACCACCATCAGCCATTATGTGTAATTTATTCTTATTAAAGAACCATGCTGCTGAAAGTAAAGCGTATTTAGATGCTACTACATCAGGATTAGATGGAATATCTTCACCGATTGCTTTACCAAATGCTGTATAGTTATCCTTTCCTGTCAATTGAATATATCCTCTTCCGCGAAACTTATATCCTTCACCACTTCCCTCATCACCATTACCCATACGAGATGCATATACTTTGTTTGCAATCTTTTGTGGGTTTCTTTGATATGCGTTTGCAATAGCTTCAGTTGGGAAATACTTTTTGAATATACCCATTAAACCTTTTGCTGAATAGTTTAAGTTTTCTTGCGTTGCTTTGAATCCACCACTCTCATGTCCGCATTGTGCCAAAAAGTGTGCCAATCTCAATGGAGTGTTGATTTGGAATTTAGCTGCAGTATCAGGAATCATTGCAATTACCGCATCAGGAATATGTCCTTTAAGTTTATCTAACTTCAATCCACCAACAGGTGTTATTGGAGCCGGTGGCGGTGGCGGTGGAGTATTCTCACCCATAATCATCGCCCAAGTTTTATCACCAACAATACCATCAGCAGGAAGTCCGTGCTTAGCTTGAAATTCTTTTACTGCTTGTTCAGTTTTAGGTCCAAAATTAGTAACTGCTGGGGAAATACCTAATTTCTCCTGCATTAATTTTACATTTTCGTTATTATCACCTTTTTTTAATAACATCGTGAAATTATTTAGTTTCGTTAGATATAACTTCTTTACCATCACCAAAATCAATTACTTCAAAAACTCTTGTTTGAATTTTTTTAGTTCCTTCAGCGTTGGTTAATATGATTGAATTTTTGAATTTCTGCCAATTAATTACAAATGAATTATCTAGCACCCCACCATTTTCCTCTTTTACCAATTCGTTTAGGGCGTTAATTGTATATAATGTATTTGATTCTTTCTTTCTATGAATTAGAATAGTATTTTCCAACGGAGTATCCGGTTGGAATGCTGTATCTATATTGTACGTGATAAACAATTCATCTAAATTCGCCTTATTTTGGAGAATATAAATGTAATTATAAACGATGTGGTAAGTTTCTCTTATTAGTTGTAATGTATTTTGTAACTCACCTTTCGTTGTAAACGTACATAATAACTGTGTTTTCATCCTCGTTTTCCCTTTTTCTTTTTAATCAACTATAAATATCAAAAAAGGGTTCAAAGGGTATTTTTACAATTATCTCTTTATAGGTTCAATGTGAGATGAATTTGCATTGTTCAAAGAAAGGTACTTACATTCTTTACCGGTTGCCGCAATACCAGGATCATAAGACCATCCCATACCACTCAATGTAGTTACACCATCAATTGTTTCATGTCTTGGGTCACCCTTTTTAGGATATACGGTTCTCAAATTACCAAACAATTGATAATCCATATCATTGTTATTCAATGTTTCAGCGATTGCACCCATTTTACACCACATTCCACACTGTTTTTTATAATTTTCGTAATTTGCTTTTTGTTCTTTATCCGTCTTACCAAAGCACTGCTTAAAGTTTTTAAATGGAACTTTCTTTTCCACTTTTGCAGCCATTCTTGCAGCCTGTTCTTCACCTTCCATTTGAATTTCAGTTATTTGTTCTTCGGTAAGAATACCAGCTTTTTTAGCTCTTTCTAATACCGAATTTAACTCAGCTTCTTTAGCATCAATTTCTTCTTTACTCTTAACTCTGTTCTCTTCGCCAGGTGTAAATGACCATTTGTATGTATCAAATAATGTTAATATTTCTTTTTGTGTATCAAAGTTTTTATGTTTTCTATATCTAGTCATAAGTACTTTATCATACCCCGCACTAGCACCACCTTTTTCGTATTTTACCGATAATCCACCTTCAATCAAAGATGTTGAAATAATATTTTGGAAATTATTTGCAATTGCTTCAGCAGGAGATTCACCTTTCTTCATTCTTATTTCTTGAGAAGGTTTATAAGTTACAATGTCAGTAACTTTCCAATTTGATGCAGATGGCATGAATCCCGCATACCCTTGTCCCAATTTAACCATAAAGTCAAATATCTCTTGCATATCAGGAACACCTGCTCTAAATTCCGGATTGGCGTTCATCAACTTTGCAATTGCATCTATTTCTTCTTGCATTCTTTCAGGTGAGATACCATTATACGGATTTGAAATGTTTTTTATAAGATTAAGTACATTTTTTGCATCAGGTGGAATTTTACCTTTAAAGAATTTGCCAAAATCTGCATTTAATTTATTAAACATCATTTTTTTAATACTTTCAATGGTATTTTTTCTACCATCGGATGTATCAGTATCATATCCAAAATCAATAGTTTCAATATCTTCTTGAGAAGCAATAAATTCTACATATTCATTGTGCCTTTTTATTGCAATCAAAGTTTTACGAACTTCTTCTTCAGGATTAGTAATACCTCTTTTTTTAAATTGGTCTAACAATTCTTTTTCATCTGGCTCTGGGTATCTTTTAAATACAGTATTACCAATTTTACAACTTTGTGTTTTACCATCTTTATCTTTTTCTATACCTTCTACTTTAATCGGTTTTCTATCACGAGTTAAATTACTTGCAACCATTGATTTTTTTCTAACAGCATGTCCTGCATCAAATATTTCATTTCTTTCCAAATATTCATTAAAAGAATCTCTATCTTCAATACCTTTACCCAATTCTACTTTAATGTGTGTTTTGAATTCACCTTTAGCCGGTGCAAAATATATTTTTGGGTCAGATGTAGCTGGGAATGTTACCCAATCACTTGCAAATCTTCTTTCTGCTTTTGTTAATTCCTCTCCTCTTAACGCTTTACCAACAATACCAAATAAAACCTTTTTTTCATCTTTGTTCATTGGTAGTTTACTAATAACAGTATTTACATCCTTTAGTTTATCCTGCACTTTTTTCTTTGAAAAGAAAGCATCATCTTCTTCCATTTTGTTAGAAATTTTACCAGATGGTGCTGCTTTTGGTTTTGGTGTAGGAACAGACGTTGGTTTGGTTTTTTTATCTTTAGCCAATGCAGCCTTTTCTCTGCTTGCTCTTGCTTGTAAATCTTTGTCTTGAGCAACTGTCTTTATTGGTGCAGGTTTTTTACCTTTTACCGGTGGGGTTGTTGTTTGATTTTTTGCAGCTTTTTCTTTAGATGTTAATGCTCTAAAAGTTCCACGATCTGATTTGTGGGTTATCTCACCATCAGGTTGTTTTGAATAATACCCACCACCTCTATGGTAATAGCCAGGATGTTCTTTAGATGGACTAGCTTTTATATTAGGTTTAGCTTCTCTAATAAATTCTGCAATAATTCCCTCTATAAGAGAATCAATCATTGGAAAAAGTTCTTCTTTCATTTCAGTTTTTTCTTTTTTATTTCTTTGTCTCCACATATCAACGTGAGAGTTGCCAACCGGTGCAATTACTTTGTATCCTTCAGCTTCAGCTTCTTTAATTTTTCTATCTAATTCCTTTTGGCGGAATCCATTATATGTTTGTTGTGCTTTACTTATTTCCGTTTCACCATATCCATCATCATCTCTATAATTAAGTTGATATAAATCTTCTTTTTGCCCATCAGTTAAATTATTCCAATCCACATCACCATCAAATTCCGAACTTCCACCTTTTTTAGCTTGGTCTATTAACCATGCTTTACCCTCATCATCTAAATAATCATCAGGCTTCATATTTTCATCCGGCCCATCCTGTCCATACATATTAGCCCATATAGCAGCTTTAGCTTTAGATTTACTTCCGCCTAACGTTTTACCAACTTCATCAAATATAGGAGAAGTATCATCCAATACATTTGCGTTTTCATCCCAACTACTTTCGTTTGAGTTAGTAAAATGATTTTTTACTGCATCTCTAATTTCAGCTTGCTCTCCTGATAATTCTAAATTACCTTCAGAATCTTTACTCATTCCACCTTCACCAACAAACATTACTTTTGTATCTTTTGGAAGTGATGTGATTTGATTAATTGTTTCTTTTGTACTTTCATTATCAGCACCATGTTCAACACCAATAATCATAGAACCATTATCGGTTGTTTCAATATCCAAAGATTCACCCTTTGCTGTTTTTCTATCTTTAAGGGAGTTTACAACGTCTTCAGATTCTTTTTGTGTTAATTGTTTTGGTTCTTCTGCAGGTACATCTTCTTTGTTAGCATCTGCTTTCTTAGCAGCAATACCCATATCTTCTGCAAACTTATTACACATAGGAATTGCATCTTTAATATCCTGGTCAATCACTTGCACCTTCATAGGTATTTGAGAATCAGGATGTGATGCGTTATATGCTGCAATTGCTGCCCATCTATGATGTCCATCAATTACAAATCCATCTCTACTAACATAAATTGGTGCAGTAATTTTTGGATGTTGTGGGTCTTGCTCTAATGCACCCATCATACCCAACACCTTTGCACCAACTAATTCATTTTGTGTTGCTTTTAATTTATCAGCAGGTACTTCGGTTTGTGATACTGTAATTCCTTTCTCTTTCAGCATTTCTCTAAATACTGGTTCGGTATCTACTTCGCCATCTTTATCCACCGGCATATTTTCTGCTCTTGTTCCTGGCAACGCTTTACCTTTGAATTGTGGCATTTCTTCTCTTGGAATACCTAAATTATCATCACAATATAAGTTTGTACCAGGTACTGTTATTTGACACAAATTAATATTAGGTGCTTTTTCGCCTTTAGCTTTTGCATCATCAACAATTTGTTTTACCTTACTAATATCGGTATTGAATTTTTCTAAATCTTTTTTATCTATTCCATCGGGTATATCAGATTCACCACCAAATGTATCAGGATCCGCTTCAGGTATTTCAGATTGTACATCTGCCGCTGGAATTGGATTAAATCCATCTTCTGCTTTAGGTTCTTCTTTTGGTTTTTCTTCTTCACCACTTCCTGCTAATTGAGCAAGTGTTTCTCTTTCTTTATCCAAACGAGCTCCCATAGCAGGGTCCTGTTTAGGGTCAAACATTGGTGCTGCTTTTTGAATCGGGTCCTCTTTAGGTGCAGATTCTTCACCACCATCACCTTTATCACCTTTTGGTTCCTGTGCTCCTTGTGGTTGTCCTTCTCCACCTAAATCCTTATTGATTGTATCTCTTTCTTCTGAACCTTCTGGTGGTAACATTCTTTCTGCTGCTTTACGGCCAGGATGTTCTTTTGGTAATCTTAAAAGGTTTCCAACCAATCCTTCCGCATCTTCACCTTTTGCGTTTTTATATTTTACACTTTTATTTAGTACAGGATTTTTAAAATTCTTATCCGCTTCTACTACATGCTTCTCAGGAGTTTTTCCTTTTTCAGTAAGAAGGTTTTCTACTAAATCATTCTTAATATGAGATAATCCCATTTCAGAAAGTACAATACCCAACTCTTTTATGTGGGTTGGGTTTTTTGCATCAGGCATACCATCGTTTACTCTATACGCCCATTCAGAAATAATTTTATCAATTAATTGTAATAAATTCATGTTCATTAAAATTTGTGGTCTTCCGCTTCACATATCATTTCTAATTCTTCCCAATGAAATTTTGGTCTTTCATTAAGAAATACAAAACATTTCCATTTCTTTTGTTTTTCAAAGTAAATGTGTTTTTGTAAATGTGAAGGAATTGCTGCACCAGTTGGTACTCTTTTAACAGGAGTATCAAAGAAAACTTTTATTAAAACAGTAATTGGTTCTACATCATCCCATTTACGGATTTGTTCTTCCAACATTCTCCACTCACCTCTATTAAGATATTGATTTTGCATTATTGAATTTAGGTATGAGAATGTTTGTTTTAAGTTCGCCTCATTATCAGAAAATGTTGCTGCAGGAGCTCCATGTCCTTTATCGTAAACATTTCCTTTGTAATCCTCACCATCCGATGTTTTGATTCCCTTTTCTGTATAGAAATCCATATGACCTCTATTCACATTTGTAGGGCGGTTTGTAGAACGATACTTAATAATTAGTGGTTGTTCTAATGATTGTGAATAAAGTATATCAAACACTTCATTCTTTACTCTTACATCAGGCAATTGTCCAAAAGATGTTAAAGAAACTAAAAGGAACGATAATAAAACAAAGAGTTTTCTCATATTATAGCATATTTTTGTATATACTATAAATATGGTGGTTAAACGTTTCCGTAATCCTTTCCCCAACTGGCTTTAATAGGGAATCCACCTTCTTCAATTATTTCTTTTAACCCCTTAATCAAACTCTTATCCACATCAGTAGGTACATCAAAAAGGAATGAGTCATAAGTGTACAATTCCAAACTTATTCCACTCCCCTTTATGTAATCCAATATCTTCCTCATTTTATCCACATTCACTTCAGTTTCATATGCTTGTAGGAGATAGTTAAATACTTTTTGAGAATTTGGTTGTTCCACCCACATTGTAGGGATTTGGCGGTTTGGTGTTTGGATGTAACCCTTCACCACACTCTCTTTCCAAAACCTTTCAATAAAATCAGCTACCTTATCAAAGTATGGTATTTGTCTAAACTCATCATCAATCCCACCATAAAGGAGACGGAACGTTACTCCCTTACCTTCAGCCAAATCACACCCATATTGGTCAGCTAACCATTGGTGAACATTTGTTTGTGGAAGTGGGAAATCAATCAGTTTACCAATAAGACGTGGGTGATACGAATCATAATCCATTTGTAAGAATATCCCATCCGCTATTAAGGTATCTCTACTCCCATCCGATTTGTTGAGAGCCGCATAGTTTACTCCCGCATGTCTATTGGATGGACGACCAGTAATTGTAAATGGATTGTATTCGGTGTACACCACATTATCGGATGTAATGTGTTTGGAAGACTGTGGCCATCTATCAATGAATTTTTCCCTTGCGACACGAATTCCGAATTGTTCAATTTCTGAAAGGATTGGTAAGAAAATATCGTTATACCAATTATAAGTTTTAGTCTTTTGATTACGGTGTTTTAAGAATTCATTATCTACCGCTTCCGCAAGTTTAAGAATGGGAATGGATTGAATGACATCTTCTTTGTAACCTTTGTGTAGTAAGGGAGCTACTAAACCTTGTAGTGGTTGGTTGTAATCTATGGTATCTCCAGTTTTTAGAAAGTGAGCCGTATCAATGTCATTCAATCCTTCCCTTAAATTGGAGAACGATTGTAGTAGCTTCTTCTTTTGGAAAACCCACTTTTCACCCATTGTATTTAGAACACCCTCTATAAGTGATTTAGAGAGTGATAGAGTATCGGTATGCCGATGTGGAAGAATATACCTATCTTCTACAGTTCGTATCAGGATAAAGGATATATCGGTGTTTCGTGGGTGTTTATCATTATCTACCCAAAACGGATACCAAAGGGATACTTCAGTTTCCAATTTCACCTTCAATTCATCCAGCTCACCAATATTTTCCACTATCTTTATCATTCTTCTTTGCTGCTTGTGCTTTTTCTAATACTGATTGTTTTTTAGCCAACTTAGCTTCTTTATAAGCTTTCTTCATCATCTTATCATACCCAGCTGGAAACTTATTGGTAACTTCAATTGGTCCATTTGGAAATTTCTTCAAATCATATTTCCATACGGATTCAGTTCCATCATCATCTTTATATGTTATTTCAAACTTTGTTGGTTTATCTATTGGTTTTTCCGGCCATCTACCCATAAAAACAATTTGTACAAATATACAAAAAAAATCCCAAACTACCAAATAATAGTTCGGGATTTGTGGTGGAGATGGTGGGATTCGAACCCACGTCTTACGAAGTAACCATAATACCAGCTTTTCACACGTTTAGGATAAGGTTTAATCTTATTCACCTTCCAAAATAATTGGGGCCGTTTGGTTAGAACAGCGCTACCACCAACCGATTTAAAGTTTCGGTAAACTTAATGCTCATTCTTTTTAAATTCCACGATGAGTGCGGAAGGGATTAGGCTGCTACAGCGTAATCAGCACCTACGAATGCCATAACGTCATCGAAGGTCCATGTAGATAATTCTACGTCATTTATTGTTTGATTCCGAGATTAAAGTGGTTTGAGAACCTTCCCACTACGTGTGATACTACAATTCGCATCGCAATCAAGTCCAGTCATCCCCATATTTGTAAATATACAAAAAGTATTTGAATTTACCAAATTAATATAAAGAAAATTGCGAATGAAACGGAAGATGATTTATAATACCAATAATTTTTTTTGAAGCTATTTTGAGTGATTGTTTATTTGAATTTTCAATTTCATTTAAATTACCTGTTATTCTCCATTCTAAAGAAGAAGTATTCCAAAATGGGTCAGTTAAATACTTCTCATACTCTTTTGAATTTATTTCATATATTGTGGCATCTTTATCATTAACTCTTTGAATAAAATACCTCACAATATATCCTCTCCTATAATCAATATAATTTGGAGTTGGTATAAATGTTCTAATAGTATGGTTTACTGGTCCACGCTTATTTTGTGCATTTAGCAATTGATTATATTCAAATGTACTTATTCCCATTTTATTGTATTTGTCTATATTCTCCTTGTACTCTTGTTGTCCATTTCATATCCTGTATAGTTTGTTCAATTTCAGTCACTTGAAAGAACCCGTACTTACTATATTTATCCGGTATTCCAATTATATTAAACGTATCACCCCTTCTTATTCCACTTCTCCCTAATATTGTAAATGAATATTTTATAGGAAGTGGTGGTGACATTTGTCCTTTTCCTAATACTGCAGGTACTTGATTTGTTTTAAGGATGTTTAAAAATTTGGAATCTCTACAACAATAAATTTTAAATTTATTTTTAAATACATCAATATTATTTATAAAGTTATTTAAATCATCTTGTGTTAATGTATTTTGTGTTGGGTCAGGAACAATATCAATTTTTTCTAAATTTTGTGATATATTTGCAGCTGCTGCTTGTTGTGCTGCTGCAGCAAATTCTTCACCTTTAGTTTTTAAATCATTCTCTATTCTCAATTGCTCCGCTTTTTCCGCATCTACTTCTTTTTTTATTTTATCAATTTCAGCCTGTATTTCTTTTTGTTTACCTTTATAATAATTTAATTTAGCAGGGTCAGAAGTTTCGTTTACATCTATTTCAAAATATTCAGTACCATCAACACTATCTTCAAGTCTCTTATATGCTTTTATTCTTTTTTCATTTGCAGCAATTAGTTCTTCTTTCTTTTTTGTTTTTTCTTTGTTTGCGTTATTTTCTTTTTCTTTTTGTATTAATTCTTCACCAGATTTTTTTTGTTCTTCACTAATTGCTTTTTGGTTTACTGAATTTACTTTAGTTTGTAAATCGGTTGGTTTATCTTCACCAACTTTCGTTTGTGCAGTTTCATCTTCTTTTTTAGCACCCTCACCACTTGATGAAGGTCCGCTATCTGCTACAGGTAAATATTTTTTAAAAAATCTATCAGTTGAATTAGAAAAACATCCCCCTATTGCAATATCCTTTTGGTCTGGATTTGATGATAAACTTAATCTTTGGTTTATAATTTTATTCATCATTGCACCAGGTATTTCAATATTCAAATCAGCTGCTAAAAATCTACTCTTTTCACCACTATGAACAAACACAGGTGGTGTGACATTTTTTTTACCAACCCAATTTTCATCATAAACAGTAAAAATTGTAGTTTTTTGTCCATTTACAGTTTTATTTTTTTCAGCTATTTGAAAATTCCAAAACGAATTTGTTGCTAAACTCATTTCATTTAAAAGAGTTTGTAAAACCTCTCTCATAGTACGATTAGGTTTTTCCATTTCTTCTTTAAAAAAATCAAAATTTATATACAAGTTTTTAAGATACCCCCATTTATATGAGTCTTCTACAAACCCATCATCATTGAGGATATCTGATTGTGCAAATCTTATTTCAACATCCCCTACTTTAATAGCGTTATCTATTAATTCTTCATCTAAGCTTAATTCAGCTCTATTTTGTTCCATAAAAAATTTACTAAAATTTGGCATCCAACCAGGTATTAATAATCTTTCTGGTTTAGTTGAATAAATTCCTTTAAATGCGCCAATTTTAGTATCATTAATATCAACTACAACATTAATTGGTATTGTTGAAACTAATAATGCTTTTAAATTAGAGTTAGCATTTAATATTTGTACTGCCTTTCCAAATCTTAAATACCTGTTTTTTGAAAATAATTTTTCTTTTGGTAACGGTAATCCACCAGCCAACATAATTTCAGTTGCGTTTGCTTGACCAGTTGGAGCTGCAGTAAATCCTCCTGCTCCACCAACTTGTCCAGGTTGCCCTGCAGGCTGTGGTGTTGGGTCTGCGGGTACGGGTGGTCCTTGCTTTAAAAACCAACGTTGCCCACTAGTCTTATTAATATCTTCACCCTTTTCATTTTGTTTATAACCAAAACGTGCTCTTGATGTTTTTGCTTCTTCAAATTCAGTATCGGTTACTTTATTAGTCTCTTTCCACGTAATCCACGCAGGTGCTTTTTCTCCAGCTTTTCCCGTACCATTTACCCATTCATTTGCAATAAGGTTAAGTCTTTCCCATTTTTTAAATTCCGGGTCAGTTCTTTTTTTACCATTATTTGCATCTTCAGTAACTTTTCTTTCTTGACCTGATTGATTGGCTGCGGTATTAGTTGTTGACGTTGAATTAGTCCCTGCCGTACTAGAACTTCCCGATACAAATCCTCCCAATCCATCTATTGTTCTACCATCTCTATAAATTGAAATTTGATTTTCTATTACAGGATCTAAATTAATAAAATCTAAATTGGAAAATTGGTCAGTTTTACTAAATAATAAGTTTTTTACTTGTGTTGTCTGACGAGTTTTTGGAAGTTGATTAAACATAAATTTAAATCTTCTTTCCGCCATTTGGTCTGCTGATTCCAAGTTTAAATCAGGTAATGTAAATGGATGTGTTGCATCATCATTTGATATTACACCTTTTTTGTTTGCTTTTTCAACATTATGGTGAGTTTGTAAATATGTTGGTAATCCAGGTGCACCTCTTAATTTAATTGAAATTTCAAATGCATCTCCATTAGAAACTACATTACCACCTACAATAAAACCAAAAAATGAGTCATACTCACCACCTGTATCCCTTCTCCATTCATGCAATGTTGAATAGTCTAGATTTCTATTACCAACCAAATATGCAATTTTTCTTGCATCAGAAGTATTAATTAATCCAGAGTATGCGTTGGCCGTGTTCCATCCGTATTCTAAATTTAACGAATGACCAGGCTCCATAAAATATTTTTGAATTAATTCTACCTGCCCTAATGTAAATGCGGTAATTTTTAAATCAGCATGTCTAGATATTTGGTCCTTTCCTTCTTTAATGTTTATCGCAGTAACAATAGGTGATGGTTTAAAAGGTATATCTCCTATTTCAGTATTACTTACGTTAATTGGTTTACCATTCCAATCTACACCAATAGTACCACTTCTATCCGCATTACCATAAAAAGATGCCCCATTAAGACCGGTTGCTTCAAAAAGTTTCCAATCAGGATTAGAAATCATTATACATCCATCTCCTGTGCCTGATATTAATCTTACAAACACATTTAGTCTTGAATAATCTAAAAGGCTTGTATTTTTAATTTTATCAACAATTACACTCTCTATTGCGGTAAGACGTGGAAACATTATTCAGTAAATTTATTAACTATTTCAATATATTGTACAGGTATTCTCAAAACAGTACCATCTTCAAAACCAAATACTGCATTATGAATATTATTAGCCGATGCAATAATCCACCATAAATTTGGGTCATTATAAAAAGTTTTTGCCAATGTATCCAATCTATCACCGGTTTCAGTTGCTATGTATATATCACTTTCTCTTAAAGGAATATTAGGAAATCTTCTAGTACGATAGACGGTTTTACCATCTATTGTTTTTCTTGTTCCTAATCTTGCATATCTACTTTTCATATATTAAGTTAATTAAAGTTGAGCAGGAGGATTTACAGCACTACCATCTCCAAAAAATTGTTTATTTGTTCTTTTTTGAACATAAATATATCTCCAAGTTGTTGTTCCTTCTATTCTTTGTTGAGTATTAGATTTCGTTAATCTTAATCTTTTTTGAATTTTTTTAGCTTCATCACTATCATCATCAAATTGCGTATCACTACCTTGTTCATCTTTTTCAGGTGTCAGAGGAGTAGCAGAAGGTGTACCTTTATTTGTTGACTCAAATTTATTAGCATTTTGTCTGTTAGCTTCTAACCTTGCATCATCTTTTGATGGTTTATATCCATACAAATAGTCTCCAACCAACGCTTTATTACTTTGTGTTTCTGAACCAGGAACATAATTAAATGTATTTGATTTTGCTTCAACAAATTTTAGTGTCAAAGTAATTTCTATAATCATTGGTAAGCGGTAGTTTTGTACATCCTGCCCATTTAAACCAACTTCCCATGGATAGTCATCATCTATGTTATAAGTCATATTTTCTATAAAACATTCCTTATTTCTGTACATATCCCCTAAAGTAATTCTTAAAAATGGTGCTGATACGGCGCCTGTTATATTTTCATAATTTTGTGGATATACTAAAGATGAAAGGTAGGCTATTTTATGCCAATTCATTTTATGTTCTTCTTTATGTAAAGATGCAACTTTAAATGTAAACTGAACACTTCTTTCTATACTTTGATATGTGTAAAAATTAAACGGTGAACCAATGAATCGGCTACTATCCCAAGTTGGTGAAAATTGTTCACTTAAACCAGTAATTGTTCCTCTAAATACAACTGCTGTAGAGTTTGCTATTGAAACAAATTTTAATGGAATATAATCTAAACCATCTAATTGTTTTTCAACTTCGGCTGTTTTTTCTGATTTATTAAAAGGACCGGTCTGATTTAAAACATCTCTATAAAGTTTTCCAACATCAGTTAAACCCAATTTATTTCTATCAGTTGTTCTTTGAACTTTTGAATAAATAGGATTTTCATCGGTTTCATATTCTGATTTATTTTGTGCTAATTCTGGTAAAAATTTTAGTTTTGTTTGTTTTGCAGTTTCTGCATCTCCAACATAATTTGCTAATAAATTACTTGATAAATCGTTTCTTTCTGTATAATCAGTATCATTTGTTTTAAACGGCTGATTAGCAAAATTGAGTGGGTTTTTTCCAAAATCTCTCTCATTTTTTGTTACATCGGAATATTTTCTTAATGATGAATATTTAATACTCACATTTCCGGTTTCTCTGAGCTCTTTCGCTAATTGTTGAGCTTTTTCTCCACCCGTTGATAACCAACCTGCAACTTTTTTTGCAACCAATTTTTTAGCTTGCTCTTGTGCTATGTTTAAACCTTGATTGACCAATGTTTGTTTTATTTGGTCAGGTGTTCCAGTTGCGTTTCTAGCTAAAAATGTTGCAACTTTTGTACCATTTGAAATATTTTTAAGAGTTGCCAGTATTTGATGTGTACGAAATTCTTCACTTACACCTGGTACTTTTATTTTAAATAACGGACTAGAAACAACTTTTGAAGGTATTAATACATCTGGAAAAAATGAACCAAATGTATTTTTAAATTGTCCAACTGCTTTTGTTGCAAGTGCTTTTGGATTAAATGTTGCAGGAACTCCAACTGCCTTTGAAGCACCAAATTTAAATGCCTCTCCTACAGTATCTCCTACAATTTGTGCAGCAGTTGCTGCTAATCCTTTACCCCCAGTTCCAATCTTCATTGTTTCTACTAATGAAGTTTGTTGTGTGGACATTCTTAATACATCAGTACCATAAATGGCAGGTGAACCTAAAACCATGTATTGAAATAATCCAACGTTTTCTTGTTCTAATCTCGTTTCTCCAATTCTTTCTGTCTTATTTCCACTTCTCAATCTAATAATACCAGGTGTAGCAGTTTTGTTTAATGCAAAACTCGTAGATGATATAGGTACACTTTTACTATCTCTAACTTCAAACGCATCTTTTGGCGTTTGATTTGCAAGAGTATCATATTTTTTATTATTAAAAAGTTCTAATAATGTTGGCATTTTACTAATTTTTTATTGAAGTGCAAAATCGTTTCTAGTTCCTCTACCTACAACTTTTGCTACACCCGCCGTAACTCTATCACCGTCCATATAAACAACTATCTTTCCCGCTTGCATATCTGCTCTTACACCTCTAAATTCTTGAATTAGTGCTCCTATCATATTATTACTATTTGAAGATATTACTGATTGAGTCTGACCACCTGTATTATTAATTGTAGATAATGCTTTTACTGCACCAGGTGCAGCTACAACATCATCATTTTTTGATAAATTAAGTAAAGCTCCTTCTTTTGTAGAAATTTGAGTTTTACCACTAGCAGGTGACATCACATCTCCAGCTGCTTGGCCCTTTGCTTTACCCATTTGTGACATAAAACCCGCAACTGCGGCTATAGCGAGAGGAACACCAAAAGGCCCCAACCACGCTAATCCAGCAAATATAGCACTTATCGCTGAGCCTACCATTGAGATTAATAAAGGAGAAAGAACAACTAGCATTGCAATCGCTCCAGCTTTACCTTCTTTTAACCCTTGAATAAACATCTGAATACCTGCTACTGCCCATTCTAATGGTTTAAATAACATTTCCATTACAGGTACTAAAGATGTCATAAGTGGCATCAATGTACCACCTAATTGAGCTATTATACCTTTAAAGGAATCTTCCATTTTGGTAAGTTGTCCATTTATTTCCTGTTGCTTTGAAAATTCTTCAACTTTTTGTTTTAATTGGTCTTCATTTAAATTACTTATATCTAATCCTTTAGCAATGGCATCTTCTGCTGCTTTTTTATCAGTTTCATTTAAATTAGCCAATTGTTCTCTCATTGCCAATTGTTTGCTAATTTGTTCAACTGTCATATTTGTAGCATCTGCTAATGCTCTTTTGGAAAACACATCCATTTTAGTAAAATCTCCGGCTTGCTCAATAGCATCTAATGATGCTTTTTGTGCTCCTAGTATATCACCTTCATAAGCCAGTGCTCTTGCTCTACTTAAATTGAATTGACCACCAACCATAGTTGCCGCAACCAATTCTTTTTCTATACCATTTTCAAAATCAAGAAGACCTTCAGCAGTTTTTTCAACTTCTTGTAGATTAGTACCCAATCTTTTAGCCTCTGCAGCCTGTTTTATTAATAGTGAAACATCTCCTTTAAAATATTTTGCTGTTATGCCCGCACTTTTAGCTATGTCCTCCATCATTTCTTTTGGAGATACTTTCAATTGTTTAGCTAAATTTATAGCTTGCATTTGAACATTTGCGGCAGTTTGTTGTGATAACCCACCAATTTGTTCAAAAATACCTTGTACCTCTGCACCAGTTTGGGCCGAAACACCAAAGTTGGATTTCATTAAAGTAATTGCACTTAATGTTTGTTCCGAGTGTGCTACAACATCACTAAATGTATTTGCTAAAGCGTTGGCAGTATCATAAACATCTTTCAGTTCTACACCCACTTTTCTATAATACATTTCTATGTGGTGTGCCTGATGTCCTAATTCTTCGGTTTGAGAAACAGTCATACCCGTTTCTTTTCTATAATCTTCCGCTGCTTTATCTAATTCTGAAAATGCATGATATGCCGCCATTAACGCACCGGCTAAAAGAAATGTACCCGCTAATTTGAGTGACATTGATTTAGCAACTGAACCCATTTCTTTAACAAACCCTAATGCAGATTGTACCGATTCTGGTAAAATATGTGCCATCTTATGTTGTTGCTCGTGTATTTTTTTTATTCTTTCTTCTGCAGCTAACAATTTTTCTTTTGCTTTAAAACTTGCTTCTGCTGCGGCTTTATCTTTACCTGTCAATCCAGCTGTATCTCTTTGAAATTTTTGCTTTCTTTTTTCTGCTTCACTTATACCATGTGCGTGTTTTTTTGCCTCAATCATTGATTCAGCAGCACCCTCTTGTTGATTTCTTATGTTAGTTAGGACATCTATTCTCTTTTGTAATTGAGAATATTCTTCATCTGAAGCATTTATTTGTTCTTTTTTTAATTCTAAAATTCTTCCAGTTATAGTTGAAAATGCGTTACTCTCATTTGTAGATTTTTGTAAAGTTGTTTGAACATCTTTACCCAATCTACCAAAAGATTTTTGAAAATCTTCTTGCGTATCATTATAATCTCCTTGTCTTTTTAATGCTTTTTCCCAAACATCTGTATATTCTTTTGATTTCTTTTCGGAATCAGATATTACTTTTAATTCCTCTTTTAAATTCTTTATATGTTCTTTATCCTGCTCATTTCTTTTTTTAAGACGCTTGATTTCATCTTGTCCTGCCAACGCCATACGTTTATTACGTTCTTCTATTCGTTGTTGGACTTCGTTCTGTTCGTCTAACAGCTGCTTCTTTTTGGATTCATCGGATAAATTTTCTGCCATATTTTATAATTACTTACTTAAAAATCCAGCTTTTTTCAAGTAATCGTAAATGTCTGGATTTTCTTTTTTTATACGATTTAATTGAACAATTGTATCTGAATTTATTTTTTCATAATCTTTCATTATTTTTTTCAATTCAGGATCATCATCAATCACCTTTTGAATTGGTTTAGGTGCAGGTTTTTTTCCTGTAATAAAATCCCAAAATTTTTGAAAATTTCCTTCTGATATTTTATATCTTTTCATAATGAGTATAATTTAACACTTATAAATATCCTATAAAAGAAAAAAGTTAGGATTATCTTTTAATCCTAACTCTTGAAGGTTGTTTTTGTGTTTGTGCGTTTTTCACACTTTCATTCTCTTTTTTCTTTGCATCTGCTAACTTATTATAATAAAAGTTTCGTAGATACGTTGGCATATTATATATTTCCATTACCGTAAATCCTTGTCCATAGTACACCATATCAAAGATTTGTGTATGGAGATTTATGCTATGATTACTCGGAAGGCCAAAAAAAGTTTACGCCTAATGCAATAGGCGCCTCCTCCACCTCTCCATTTTCATGAGTATAAGTAAATTTCATATCCATATCCGGAGAAATTGCTTTAACATAATCTCTAAATGCTTTACTATCTCTAGCTAACATATTATTAATATATTTAGTGATATGTCCAATATCAGAATTTCCGTCTACTGATTTTATCATATATCTCAAACGAGTGGTAATATCACTCTTTATATCTTTATTAAGTTTTTCTAATGCCGTAATATCCTTCTCTACAGCCTTTTCATCACCGTGTGTCAATAGTTTGAATATAAGTTTATTTTTACCAGCTGGTGTTATAAACTCAAATTCGTTTTTACTATTATAAATTGAAGTATCAACATTTTTTGTTTTTATTTGGGAAAGGTCACATCTTGCTTTCAAAACTTCATTTTTTACCGAAGAAAAAAAAGAAAAATCATAATCTGGACCATAACCCAACATACGCGTTGCTAATAATATTGCGTTTTTATCTCCTATTAGTATTTCATCAGGATTAATATTATCAACTAAAATAGATTCAAATAATTTATCTAAAACTATACCCTTTCTAATTAGATTACCTGAAGCTAAAATATCTTCTTCTTTAGCTGTCATTAATTTTATTGTAATTCTACCAGATGAAAGTGGATTATCTTTTGGATAAAGTTTACCTTCAGATGGTAAATCTAACACTTCCGTTGGAAAATCAAATTGTTTTTCTTGCATAACGTTATATTTTGTTTTGTATATATAAATACATTATTCTAAAAAAATTAGAAATAAAAAAGGGATACCTTTTGAGTATCCCTTATTTTTATCTTTTTTCTTAAATTAAAATTCAAGAACTGCGTAATCGTAAGTAAGTGTTAAAGTGATATTAACTGGCTCATTTTCAGAGTTGTATGCTAAATCACCAAAGTTTGCCTGAGATATAAATGCTCCCTTTAACTTCCACTGCTCAATCTTATCACCAACAGGTCCTAACAAATAGAAATCAATATCTTTCTTATACATTTCTGCATATCCATCTCTACCGGTAATAGATTCATGTGATAAACGAACCCACTCCATTACCGCTTGTGCTCCAGATGGAACAATAGGGTCATAAAGAGTGATTTCCAAATCTTGCCATTCACCTTTACCTTTAAGCTTTCTATATACGTTGATATGGTCAAGCTTCACAGTTTGGAACTGAATTGTTGGTCTATTTGCTGCACTCACTAAAAATGAAGGGATTGATAAATCGCTAAACTCCATAATGTAGCGATTCTTCATTTTAGGTTCGAAGTTCGTATAGAACATCTTATCAAAGGATAGTATATCTGCCATTTTTAATTACCTTTTATTTTATATTAATAAATATCTATTTTGTTTGTTTTCGTATTATGCTGAGAAACTTGCTCCAGTTGGTAAGATGTTGAAATCAATTACTATGAATTCCGCAGTCTTAGCAGGTTGTAAGAAAATTTGTCCAGCCATAATATTTCTATCAATTACATCCGGTGTGTTATTGGTTTCATCCATAACTACTTTGAATGCGTACAAACCTTGTCTTTGTTGAATAGTTTCCAAGTAAGGATTTACAGTGTTTAAGAATCTTCCTCTAGTTTCAGAAGTGTTTTGTTCAAACACTAAATAACGAGATGTAGATGCGATAAACTTCTTAACTGCAATCAATAATCTTCTTACGTTGATTCTATCCAATGCAGATGCTTTATCTTGCAAAGTTTTCTGTCCGAATGCTACAATACCTTGTCCAGGGAATGTTGCAATTGGGTTTACTTTGTTTTCATAAAGTGTATCTCTTTCAGCGTGTGTTAATCTATTCAATACACTCACAGCTCCTACGATACCACCTCTATTCAAACCAGCTGGTGCGAACCACTCAGCCGCTAATCTATCGTTACTTGCATAAACTGCTGGTAACAATGTAGAAGGTGGAACAGTTGTAAGTTTGTTTGTGTTTGTATCAATTGTTTTTACCCAAGGGTAGTAAGTTGCTACATAGTTTGAATCAACAGCATTTGCTTGCTCAGTTGCTTGAGTTATTGTATCCGCGTAATCGTTGAAATCAGCGATATAGAATGCATCTTGTCTAGCTTCAACCATATCAATCACTTTAGTCACAATTGAAGGATGTAATTGTCTTACAATACCAGGAGTTGCTACTAAATTGATATCCCATTCGTCAGGATTTGATACGGCGTTAATTGCTTTTGTATATGCAACTGAACCAGATGAGGTTGATGTTGCACAATTAAATCCTTGTGTATTAGATGGTCCCCATACTGGATTGTTATTGTAATCGTTTACACCAGGTTTACCAATTCTCAATACAGGATTTGTACCATCAAAACCATCTTGGAAAGCCAAAACAAATTGTCTTTTCACCATATCAGTTGCTGCAGAACCAGTCATTTGATAACTCAATCCTACACCACTAATATTACCATCAAATGCAAATGCGGTATTTGAACCCGTTTGTGCACCGATTGGAAGTGGTTTTAAATATTGTTTATTATCCAAAGATACTCCACTAGTTTCATAATCAAAACCAGAGAAATATACTGGAGATGATGAAGTATTGCCAATTGAATTTGTTTGGAAAGTTACTTTTTGAACTTTTAATGCCTGTGCGTTATCAGTTGCCTTAATTGGATTTGTATAAGCTCCATGTCCAAATGGTGCTGCTGAAATTGGGAATGAACCCGCATCAGCTACAACCACTCTTACATATTGTGATTTATTGGAGTAATCACCATTTTCGGTAATTTTACCATTATTATCAATCGTCAACCATCTGTCACCAATTCTTCTTGCGATATAGTTTGGAGAAGCAGGGTCTAAATTTACTCCATTGTAAGTTTCCAATACACTCTTTCTCTTATCAGTATCACCATATCCTCTAATTGTTACAGTAAATGTAGAATAATCGGTTGAACCATCTTCACCTGCTGCTTTTACATTAGAAATACCAATTTTAAATTTAGTATTATAAAGTGTACCTTGTCCTAAAGTTACAAATTTAAAGAGGTCATATCTTTCACCACTAATCAATTGAGATTGTACATATGGAGTTTCTGCAGATTGTGCATCGTATGCAAAATCTTGTGTTGGAAGTGCAACTGCACTAACAACCGTACCACCCCATAAACCTGCTGCTGCATTTGAATAAGATGCAGATGCTAAATGTTCAAAGTATGTATATCCAAAAGCTTTTTTACTTCCTAATGGAGATTCACCAAATACGTCTGAAATATCATTTGTATCTCTTGGAAGAATAGATGCAGAAACCCAACCAAAATCAGAACCAGAAAGTAAGAACGAACCAGAGTATGCTGCTCTTGGGTCAGATATTAATTGTACTGCTTTTTCAACATCTTGATTACCTCTTTCAGTTGTATGTAATGTTGCAATTAATTTTTCGCCAACTAATCCACCAGATGCAAAAATACCAATTGGAGCAGCTTCTTGGTAACCACCAACTCCACCTACTCTTACAATTGTTACAATGCCGGTTTCTCTTAAATAATTTTGTACTGCATATTCAGTATAATAAGTTCCATCAGGAGTTCCGAAGATTGCTTCAAACTCTGATTGTGTTCTTACGATAGTAGGAACGAAAACAGGTCCTTGTTTGAAAGGTCCTATGATTGCTGCTCCAATTTCGCCTATTCCTTGCGATAAGAAGGATAGGTCATTTTCTCTCGTAAATACGCCTGGTGATACGATTCTTTCTGCCATTTTATTTCTCCAATTAGGTTTTTAATTGTAATTTGTATTCAATCCAAAAATACAGATATAAATATAAAGAAAATATCCAAAACACAATATAATGCTTTGGATACTATCTATATAAAAAGGTTTTTATTCAAATTAGATTGGTACTGAACCAGAAATTGAACCAGAAGATGGTGACCAAGGCAAATCAAATGTATCTACATTTTTGATTACACCTTTCTTATTATTGATATCTTTTTGAATTCTATCAGAAATATGGTCCCAATAACCTGTTTGTGTTGAACTACTTACGTGATGTTTTATCCATCCTAAAACTTGTTCTTCGGTAAGTTGTGAATATTCTGTAAAGTTATCTGGATCTACTGAATCTAATTTAAAAGGTGTTGCACCGATAAATGTTCCAGTAGTATTATCAGAATCATCAGTACCTACACATTCCCATCTAGTACCGATTATCACATCAGTAAGACCATTACCACTTGTTTTTGAAAGAGCTTTTACAGCCCAAGTATAATTTATAGCCATTGTTTCCTATTTTTATAATAAATATTTGTTTTTAAAATTAACCATTTTCTTGTCCCGTAACAACAAAGTTAAAATCACTACACATTCTTTCTGCTAAATAAAAATTACTACCACTCCATGCATTTAATACATTTTGTGGTACTTTCCATTCACCAGTTGATACTGTTGTATCTGGTATTGCAACCGATTCTCTATTTGGGTCTCTATATCTCAATTCATATCTTAAAATACAATCATCATCATTTAAATCATATCTTAAAATGTTTGTAAATACAGTATTAACTTTTTTACCAAATAAATTTTTTTCTTCAATAAAAGTTATCATCTTCTTTTTAATTTTTTATACGTCCTGCAAAACAGTTGCTGATTGAATTACATTTCTTTCTATTAAATCCGCAGCTATTTTTTGTTTTAAAAGTGGATATGCTTTTGAAAATATATCACCACCTTCCAAAACACTAAAATCTGGAACTTTCTTTTCGTAAACTCTACCATCAATAACTTCTTGCTCAGTTCTATTCATAGGTAATGAGTGCCAATGTGGAATCGCATCTACCTTTGCAAGAAATCTTTCTTGAATAGGTGCTCCCATACGATTAGAAATGTTTGTTTCTAATAATCTTGCAGTTTCTTCGTTTTTAAATACGTTCACATACAATTCTAATGCACCTTTGTTTCTATCTACCACATATCGGTAGATTCTAACATAAGCTTCATCAGTTATACCTTGCGATGTTCCAATGTTTGCTGCTATTTTAATTGCCATAGTTATTCTCCTTTAATATATATAAATATATAGTTGTTATCCCAAACCTAATTTTTCTTCTAACATTTTTACTTTAGCTTTCAATTCTTCAATTTGAGCCTGTTGTTCTTTCATAGCGTTTACCAATAATGCCGGCATTGCTCTATCTCTTATTGCTAAATATCCAGCTTCATCTGCTCTTACTAATAATGGTTCTATATCTTCAACCTCTTGCGCAATGAAACCAATATCATGTCTTAAACCGGTTGTTTCGTACTCATCAGTTCCCTCCTTCCAATCAAATTCAACACCTCTTAATTTAAGAACTTTTTCTAAAGCATTTTCGTAGAATTTAACATTATCTTTTAATCTTCTATCCGAAGGTGAACCATACGCAATAATGTTGTTTGATGCAATAATTACACCGTCATATCTTAAGTTAATATTTGCACCACCACCTCTATTACCAGAGAAGATTCTCAATCCATAAGATGCACGAAGTGATAAATATCCGTCATTTACGTCTGCCAAATCACCATCATCGGATACCCACATACCACCACCACCATAGTTATCAAAGTTTGCACGAACTACATATGGAGTACCAATAGTATCATCATTCAAATAGTATCTCTGCCATCTAGATGACCATCCACCCCATCTTACAACGTTATCGCCATCCAAACCTAAATTCAATGCGTAGTAACCACCTTTGTGGAAACTCATAAATGCACCATTATTGCCGGTTGAGTACGGCTGACACATTGCCGAATCGGTTTGTGTTGCGTAGTATCCTCTATTATAAGTAAAGTAAACTCTTGAATAGTGGTTATAATCATAAGTTGGAATACAATATTCACCTCTATTATTTGAGTCAACCTGTGCTTTCCATCCACTATTGTTTGGCCAAGAGTTTCTGAACCACAATCTATCCACAGGTCCACCAACTAACTGCCATCCATATCCCGAATTATAACTCCAAGTATAGTGGTATGATTGAACACCCACCCAGTGAGATGTACCAGGAGGTTGGTTAGCAGGGTTTGACCAAGTATCAATATCACCACTACCCCAATCCATTACCCAGTTGAAGTCAGTTGTACCCCAACCCATATTACCTGTCCAATAATAAACATCACCAGTGTAATCTTGTGGTCTTCTCCAGTTTGACCTACCGGTTAATGATATATTACCTTTACCTCTATTTTCTAATCCTAACCATTGAGAACGAGAGTTAGGGTCCATATAGTATCCGGTATCACCTCTATCATAGAAAATATATGCTCTCATATCGTTTGCCCATGTCACACGATATAATTCCATATGAGCATTACCATATTCAATACGAATCTGCCAGTTACCAGATGAGTTCAACATACCAAAACCACTACCATCCCAATATCCAGCATATCCTCTTAAATCAGATTCGTAGTTATTGTACATTACAATACCACCATATCCATATCCACCACCAGCTGATTTCCAATATCCGTTATTTGAATACCAGTGCATTCCTCTGTTTTGGTTATATAAACCATGTCCAGAAGTATTGTTTCTAAACCATCCATTTACATAAACTTCTTGGAATGTAGGTCCTGCATCAGTTCTTACGTTTTGGTTGATGTAGTTACTCATCCAACCCATATATCTATTCCAATAGTTTCCATCTCTTGCAAACTGATGGGATTCTAAACCATCAGAACCATATCTCATAATGAAATAACCATTACCATAAATTTGGCCATACATATGTGATGAGTGCCATTGTAATTTATAGTGTTCACCAGTCCAACCACCAGGATCAGAATGTAACATATATCCAGGTCTAATATAGAGATTATTAGTTGTGACCTGATTCATACTAGAACCACCATCTGGATTTATATAATATCCACTATTATTTGAATCATAGAAAATAGTTGCGTAGAAATCACCACCACTTCCTAAATACATATTACCAACCCACCAGTTATACATTGCTACTCTGTATCCATTTAGATACATTTCATATACGTTATAATAGAAGTTTGAACGGTCAGTATAAATGTGAGCATGTGATGAGTTAGCCGGTCCAAATTCAATATATCCATAAGGAGTATTGTGTCTATAACCCCAACTACCACCAGCTAAATAGTATCCACCATTTCCATAATCCATTGAAGATAAACGAGAACGTCCTGCTGGGTCAACAAAATATCCAGAGTTGTTTCTATCATACATTATTGGAGTTTGGATATTACCTGGTACGTGGAATTCACCACCATAAAAATATCCACTACCTTCAATATTACCAGTACCGGCCGCAGATATATAATCGTTTACATTACCATATGTTGCTGTTGAATGGAATACGATTCTACCAGTTGCAGCAACTCTTAAACGGTCATGTATAGTTGAAGTATCAGGATCATTTCCCTTAAATAAAAGTAATTCTGATTCATCACCGTTTCTCCAAATTCTTTCAATAAGAGCAGTGTGGTTATAAGAACCAGGATTATCACCTACAACACCATAAAAATATATACCATTTGAAGATGATGAAATACCACTTAAATAGATACCGCTAAATCTAGAATCACCTGCTGGGTTGACGTAATATGTAGTATCATTTGCATCATAGTAAATACCCGCTCTCATTTGGTCTCTTACCCAAAGATGTCCATCAGGATGGAATTGTGCTACACCTGTCCATCCAGAAGTTAAGATACTGAATGATTTTGATGAACTCATATGAATACCAAAACCTTCTCTACCCCAATACCCTCTTGATGTTGAGTGTTTAATCAAACCTTCATCCCAACTACCAGCTCTTAACCAATAAATGTAAGGCCATTGGTCAGAGTTTGATGTATCATATCCATATCCATTCACATAAAAGTATCCAGATGTTAATGAATATATATTTGAGTTTCCATTAGGGTCTACATAGTATCCAGTGTTATTATAATCGTAGAAAATTGGTGAACGCATCTGATTGTATGCGTAGAAAATACCACTACTAAATTCTCCCCAGTTATTATATGCACCACCACCAAAATAAATTACGTTACCATCATAATAGTTAAGGTACAATTGATACCCACTACCAGCATCCAAATGTAAGTTACCATTTGTAGATGCTACCGAAGGAGTACCACTATCAACTAACCCTTGTCTACCATCAGTACCAACATAAAGATACGCTCCCCAAGTTGGATTTGGGCCAAACAAAATACCACCACGCATTCTTCCTGCGGATTGGGAAGTTGAATTAGGGTCTATATAATAACCACTATCATTTGCATCATAGAATATAGTTCCATAAACCGAACCACCAAAGTATGCAATAGGACTACCACTTTCTCTACCTATGTAAGCAAATTGGTTATTACCAGAGGTATTATCCATAAATCTTACATAAGAGTTGTTGTTATTATCATTTGAGTCAACCCTTAAAATAATATCATTAAATGAGTTTATACTTATTGAATCACTAAACGAACCATTTAAATCAGTAGATGCAATACCATGATAATAATATAAATCATAACTAGCGTTCCAGTCAAATGAAATGTATGCCATTCTAGTTAGATACGCACTATATGTTCCGTAAGTTCCCCAAATTGAATATTCAGAACCAACTCTAAACGAACCCTGTGCTCTTATATACGAATCAACATAAACATTTCTACCACCACTAGAACGAATCCAAGTACTATCTTGCATATACCATCCGCCACCCCAACCAAATCTAAGCTCCTCATCTTTAAGGAAGGTTGATGTACCTCTACCAAATACAATTGCATCGTTATTACCTAACAATTGTACTGAACCATTTATGAATAATCTATTATTAGTTATACTACCAACAGTTGCTGAGTTGTCTGATGCGGTGTATGAAAAATCCGATGTTGATATACCAACTCTTTCAGATGAATCAGAATATAGGACTAAGTTTCCACCATATCCAGTTCTGTTAAATTCAAATCCGTTTAAGTTCCATATTTGTCTTCCACCACTCGCATATGTTCTCGTCTGCCAACTTCCTAATGAACCATTACTATGTCCAAAGTAAATAAAATTAGCACCGGTGATACCCATATCACCATTTACATTTATACCAGAAACATCCCATGCTGCTCCTGAAGAACCAACAGCTAATTGTTGTAGTCTTGATTGTCCATCACCATCTATACGATATGCTGAGTTTGCTAAATCATAGAAAATATATGTTTGAAGATAGTTGTTGTATATACCCCAACCATCAACTCTTACGTTCAAATCACCACTGTCCGAACTCATGCGGAATTCTCCAGCAGCTCCATACATTCCTATTCCAGTATATCCCCAATCATTATATCCAAATCTTAATCTACCACCATATGAACTACCATTCCAATAAGGAATTGTTACTGATTGTTTAAATTCTTCATGAGTTGCCTCTCTAATTCTTGGTGCATAAAAATATGTTTTACTTCCGTTCACACCACCATAACAAGTACCAAATCTCATTTGTACTCTACGAGTTGATGAGTGCATTACACCATCTGCATTTGAGTTTGTATTATCAATTACATTTGATGATGTTGATGCGTATCTATCTACCCCTTCCGTATTTCCTTGAGGTGATGGAGTTCTCCAGCTTCTAAATTTATGAACTAATTTAACCCATGTACCACCAGTATTTAATGGTGATGTATGGAAATACGGATTTGAACTTATACCCGTACCATCAGTCCTTTGCTCATTCCATCCAACATAAAGGTTATCATTACCTGTACTTCTTACCCATACGATGAATTCATAATCTTTTTCAGCATTAACTTCTACCCATTCGGTAGTGTACCATTGATAACAACCTGAAGGGTTACCATTACCGGTAGAAACGTGCGCTTGAACAACTGTGCCATCAATGAATGTAATTGCTTCATATATACCACTACCATTTACACCAACATCCGTACTTCTTACGTTTAGTGTTGCACCACCTAAATTTTGTGGATATACAGTATTAAGTCTTGAAGAGCCTGCTGGGTCTAAATAATAGTATGTATCATTATAATCATAATAAATTGGTGAACGCATATCGGTTACACCATAAACTCTATTATAGAATATTTCACTACCATTTAAGTAATATGTACTTTGATTATTAAGGAACATATTACCATTTACTTCCTTTCTAATATCCCAACTTGCCCAAGCTCCATTTAAAAATCCGTAGTTAGCACCAGTACCGTAAATTTGTACTTTATAACTACCACCACTATTTTGTAATAATAATCCTACATCAGAGTTATTATTCTGACTTCTGATTGCAATATTAGAACCATTGTTTGATGTATAATAATGTCCAGCAATTGTTGCGTTAGCAAATGTTGGTGAGTCAGTTGTTCTTACATCCTGATTCATATTTGCTGCATAAGGATACGATGTTGTATCCATTATACGTTTCCACGCACCCCAAGATGTACTTGAACCATATCTCAACCACATATTACCATTATCCGTAAATCCTAATTCATTTGCTCCGCCGCCACTCCAATCAGTAGTTGAACCATATTTTCTAAAGTACATTACGCCATTGTAAGTACCACCATCATTTAATCCATTTGTAGAATTTTGTTTGAAATCAAATCTAACGCCCTGATTTGCGTTTTGTGTTTGTGGTGTACTAGCTGTTGCTCTTGTATCTTGTACATTTATAAATGTTGCAGTTGTTGCAGTTGTTGCATTTCCAGATAAACTACCAACAAAAGTATTTGCTGTTACTTGATTAAAAGTTACATTATCAGTAGTACGCAGATTTTGGTTCATTAAGTAAACCTCTGTAGCTCCTTGACCGGTATCAATAGTACCTGTAAGAACCACATTACCATTTACATATAAAGTATTATCCGCTGTCCATCTATCATTTGATTCATCCCAATAAAACGAAACAGTTGCTGAAGAACCTCTCCTTACTTCAATACCAGCATTTTCAGTTGGTGCACCTGAAGTAAAGTTTGAGTTTAACGTTATAATATTATCAGCAAGATTTATTGTTTCGGTATTAATTGTAGTTGTTGTACCACTTACAGTTAAGTTACCAGTAATTGTTGCATTACCAGTCACTGTCAATAATGTACCATCAAAAGTTAAATTACTTTCAACAGTACCATTTGGTGCACTTCCATTTAATGTGATTACACCATTATCAGTTGTACCAGTTAATGCTAATAAACCAGATGAACCACCACTACCTGAAGTTCCTGCAGTTCCACCACTACCCGATGTACCCGATGTGCCACCACTACCAGAAGTACCAGATGTACCACCACTTCCTGCGGTGCCTCTTGTACCAGATGAACCACCACTACCTGCAGTTCCAGATGAACCACCGCTACCCGATGTGCCGGCAGTACCACCACTTCCTGCACTACCGGATGTGCCTCCGCTACCAGCAGTACCAGATGAACCTCCACTACCTGCAGTTCCAGATGAACCACCGCTACCCGATGTACCAGAAGAACCTCCACTACCTGCAGTTCCAGCAGAACCAGATGTACCTCCACTACCAGATGAGCCAGCAGAGCCACTTGTTCCTGCTGAACCAGAACTTCCCGAAGAACCTGCTGAACCAGATGTACCCGAAGTACCACTATCTCCTGTTCTTACAAAATCAAGAACCAATTGTGCGTTATTTGAAGGAAGTGTACCACTTACATAAGAAACAGGAATTTTAAAATAGCCTGATGCGTTTGTTACCGCGCCATTAACTAAAAATATATTATTAACAGTACCACTATCTCTTGAAGATAATACTACATATCCTCTAGCTCCTAATGTTGTACTATCATCCCATGTATTAAGCCATGCTAATTGGTTATTGCCATTTTGGTCTAAAATATCAATATAGATAAATGTTACTGAACCGATTGTTGCATTATTATACTGAACCTTACCATTACCAGGATCAGTATCAGTTATTATTGTACTAAAATCATACTTGATACCACCACTTTGTCCACTTGTACCACCACTACCAGCAGTTCCTGCTGAACCAGATGTACCAGATGTGCCGGCACTTCCAGAAGTACCTGTTGTACCAGATGAGCCGGTTGTACCTGAAGTGCCTCCACTTCCAGATGTACCCGAACTACCACCAGAACCAGAACTACCACTTAAACCCGATGAACCTGCTGAGCCGGATGTACCCGCAGTGCCTCCACTACCAGATGTGCCAGAACTACCAGATGTACCTGATGTACCTCCACTACCTGAAGAACCTGCACTACCACCTGCTCCTGTAATACCAGAAGAACCCGTTGAACCGGATGTGCCAGAACTACCTGAACTGCCTGATGTTCCTGATGTTGATGAAGAACCCGAAGAACCGGATGTACCTGCACTACCACCTGCGCCTGAAATGCCAGATGTACCTCCACTACCTGCTGTACCAGCACTACCTCCGGTACCAGATGAACCATTTGTACCAGAACTACCTGATGAGCCAGAAATACCGGATGAACCCGTTGTACCAGAAGAACCTGTGCTTCCCGAAGAACCACCACTACCTGCAGTACCCGTTGTACCTGCCGAGCCGGTTGTACCAGATGAACCGGTTGTACCAGATGAACCCGAACTACCAGAACTTCCTGATGAACCCGAACTACCTGAAGAACCAGAAGTTCCTCCGCTACCCGATGTACCACCGGAACCAGATGTGCCTCCTGAACCAGAAGTACCACCGGAACCAGAAGTTCCTCCACTACCAGAAGTACCTGATGTACCTCCGGATCCAGAACTACCTGAACTACCACCACTACCAGATGTACCAGATGTACCACCACTACCCGAAGTTCCTGAAGAACCCGAGCTACCAGATGTGCCACTTGTACCACCACTACCAGAACTACCTGAACTACCACCACTACCTGATGTACCAGAGCTGCCGCTTGAACCAGAAGAACCTGATGAGCCTCCACTACCTGATGTGCCAGAAGTACCAGATGTACCAGATGTTGCTGCTGCAAATCTTCTACCTACTCTGCCTGTTGTTAAGTTTACAACTAAAACTTCATTCGTTGTATTATCAGTAGGTATTGTATCACCAGTAACTCCTATTGAGCCACTTACTGAAAGTGAACCTGTAATTTCTTGTCTATCTGATGTTGCATCACCAAATTTATTTGAACCACTTGCATAGATAATTGATGATGATATGAATGTTGTATGTAATTCGGTTGTAGTAATTTTTCCACCAACTACTAAATTATTTGCAATTGTTGCATTACTACCAATTGTTGCACTTCCACTTACTATTAAAAAATTATCAATAGAAACACCAGTGTTTACAATCAAACCTTTATTTGGTGAAATATTTGCAATTGCTGAACCAGACTTTAGTTGATTCAAATCCCCAATTGCAGATGCATTAATATTAAATAATCCACCACCATCGCCTCTAAATAAAGAAGCCGATATTGATGATGAAATATTTAAAGAACCGGTAATTTGTACATTACCTAAAATTTGTATCGGAGAATTAGATTGTGATACAATTAAATTTGTTTGTACACCAGAAGCACTAAAACTACCAACTATACTCACCGATGCAGATGAAAAGTCAGCAATTTTACTTCCACTTACAAATAATCCAATTAAGGATGAACTTAATTGATTTAAACCATTAGGACTTTTACCTAAATACTCCATTCATTACAACTTTTATGTTATCTCCAATACCGAAACAATTACATCCGCTGAACTAGCTAATGATGATGTTACTGAAAGAAAATCTCCAGTCTCCAATACTAATTTTTGTTCACCACCAACTAATACGTTAGAACTACCAGGTAAAATTAATGAATCCTTTACTAAATACGCTGTTTTATTGGAAGAACTATCTCTTACCATCACACTAACAGAAATATTTTGAGAATTTACATTTGCTACACCAACTCCAATTACGGTTGTTGATGTGTTTGCAGGTGTTGTATAAACTGTCACACCTGTTGTTCCAATTGAACCTGTAATACTATTTTTAAAAGCGTTTGCCATTTATTCTAATTTTATCCTAAAGCTATTGCAAATGCAATTGCTGAATCTAAAACATTTACTCCATCTACTAAATATCCTCCAGCAGTTAAATTCATAGAACCTGTCATTCTAATTGAACCACTAACTGATAAACTATTATTTACAACAAGATTATCAAATGATGCTTGTTGTACATCAATAGTACCTTTAAAAGAACCCGTCACCGAACCAGTAAACGAACCACTCAAATCCGCATATGCGTTATTTCTATCTTGAATGATTGAACCTGAAAATATGGGGCTGTGAATTACCATTTTACCTTAATTATTAAACTTATAGGTATAAATATAAAACAATCCCAATTAAGGTTTTACCGGCCATACTATATTAAAAGGGGTTGTTTGTGTTGTCACATCTCTTAACTGTTGTCTATACGATTGCCAAATTGTTTTAGTTTCATTTGGAATATCAGCTAATTGTGTCCAATCACATTCTATTAATAATTCGTTTCTAATTTGTCTAATTTCTTCCCACTTAATTTCTATTCTATTATCTATCTCACTTTGCGAGGCGTTGGTTTGAACCCAATTTTGATAATAAACACCATCTACTAATATTGGTGTTCCTTCGGTAATATTTTTTGTATAATCATTTGGTTTTGGGGTTTGTCTTACTTCAAATATATTATATTCATTCATTACCGATTCCGTCATCTCTGATGGGAAACTGATTCGCGGATTATCTTCTCTTAATTGTTTTAAAGAGTAAGGATATGTTGTTTCATTATTTACAATTCTTAAATACATAATTACTTAAAGTTTAATGGAATTGAAGCAAAATTAGATAAACCTGTGCAGTTATTAAAACAATCAACTCCCGATGGTGTTGGTACTCTATTCCAAAGTTCTGGTGCTGTACCTGTTAAAGAATTTGTAGTTGTACTCATATTGTAACAACTATTAAAAATTGTTACAGAAGTATTAAAGGTAAATTGTAAAACGTTTGTTAATGATAAACAGTTTCTAAATGTACCCGAAAAGTTTGTTGCTAATGTGTTTTGGTCAAATAATGTTGATGGTACTGATGTTAAACCGGTACACGCAAAAAAGCAAGAAGAAAATATAGTTGCACTTGTATTTGCATCAAATAATCCCGAAGGCACTGTTGATAACGTTGGTATGGATGAAAACGTATCCGAAAATGTTGTTGCTAAAGGAGAGAATGCAAATATATCCGAAGGTATCGTTGTTATACGTGTGGCTCTCATAAAATTTGCAAATGAACGCATTTCATTTAAGCCATCGTAGCCACCAACTGCACTCATACTTGCACTTGAAGGTATAGATGTAATATTTACACATCCATAAAAATTTATAGTTCTAGAACCAACACTACCCCATTGAACAATCGCTGTTATTAAATTTCTAATTGATGCCGAATTATTTACTGTAAAGCCAGGCATTAATCCGCTAATTGTAATTGTATATGTTCCAGCAGAAACATAAGTATGAATTCTTGCTACCGAAGAAGAAGAAGTTATTAAACCAGAATTAGAACCATCTCCCCAATCTATATTAAGATTTGGAGAAAGACCTCCAAAATCAGATAATGGACAAGTAAAAACGGTGTTTGCCGCTGTTGTTGTTACTTGAAATTTAAAAGGAAACGTTTCTTCTCCCGTTGGTATTAATTTTCTTGCTATACTCATAACTCTAATTATTAACTAATATTTTTTCCTACTACAAATCCGTAATATGTTGTACCACCATTAAATGTAAAGAATGTTAATACATCCGTACCGGCTGATGTTAATACAGGTGCTGTACCACCTGGCCAATCAACACTTGCTGGCCATGTTATAGCAAATGCTCCCGCATTTACTGTTGTTAAAGTAAATCCAAACGCGTTTGAAGCAGGTGGATTACTAAATGCTATTGTTGCGGCTCCATTAAATTGTCTTCTAAAGTTATTACCGGTTGAAAGGTCAATTGTTACACTTCCACCAGTTCCTTGGTCTGCATAAGTTTCTCTAAATGTTGTTGCTGATATGAAAGTACTTGCAGCAATTGAAGTTGTTACTGTCACATTTCCGGTAATAGCCAATGTACTACCATTGAATGTCATATTATCTTCAACTCTTACATTCGGAGGTGTTCCTTCTAATGTTAATACACCATTATCAAGCGTACCACTAAATGATGCGAATCCAGAAGTACCATTTGTACCATTTACACCAGAACTACCGTTTGTCCCCGATGTTACTCCTAATGCTGAAGTACCAGACGTTCCACTTACACCAGCACTACCCGATGTACCAGATGAAATTCCTGGTGTTGATGTGCCCGAAGAACCCGATGTTCCACTAAATCCATCAGTACCAGATGTACCAGAAGTAAAGCCTGGAGGAGTTGTTCCTGAAGTACCTGATGTACCTGCGTCTCCTTGCGAACCTTGTGCTCCAGATGTACCAGAAGTTCCACTACTTCCAAAGAATGTACCATTTAGACCAGAACTACCAGAAGTGCCAGATGTACCATCGGTACCTGTACTACCAGAGCTTCCAGCTGAACCATTTGTTCCATTTACACCCGAAGTGCCATTTGAACCAGAGCTTCCTGCAGTTCCACTACTTCCAAAGAATGTACCATTTAGACCAGAGGAACCCGAACTACCAGATGTTCCATCAGTACCACTTACTCCAGAACTACCTGCGGTGCCAGTTGAGCCTGAACTACCCGATGTTCCACTACTTCCAAAGAATGTACCATTTAATCCACTGCTACCTGAACTACCTGAAGTACCAGATGTTCCACCGGTTCCGTCCAATCCAGATGAACCTGCGGTACCTGTACTACCCGAACTTCCTGCGGTACCAGATGAACCAAAGAATGTACCATTTAATCCTGAACTACCAGAAGAACCTGATGAACCAGCTGAGCCAGTTGTACCTCCACTACCAGATGTACCCGATTCGCCTGAAGAACCAGAAGAACCCGATGAACCACTACTACCAAAGAATGTACCATTTAGACCAGAACTACCTGAAGAACCCGAACTTCCACTTATACCCGATGTACCGTCTACGCCACTTGTCCCTCCGGTGCCCGATGTACCTGTGGTACCAGATGAACCAAAATAAGTTCCATCTAAACCAGATGTACCTCCACTACCCGAAGTGCCATCAGTACCAGAGAGCCCGCTAGAGCCTGAAGTTCCATCTAATCCAGATGAACCTGCAGTACCAGTGGTACCGTTTGTACCCGATGTACCCGAACTTCCAAAATATGTACCATCTAAACCAGATGTACCTGCTGAGCCAGTTGTACCATCCGAGCCGCTACTACCAGAGCTTCCTCCACTACCAGATGAACCAGAACTACCCGAACTTCCCGATGTACCTGATGAACCAAAGAACGTTCCATTCAAACCAGAAGAACCGGATGAGCCAGAACTACCAGATGTACCGGATGTGCCTCCACTTCCACTACTACCATCGGTACCAGATGAGCCGGATGTGCCACTACTTCCATCTATACCACTCGTACCATCAGAACCAGTTGTACCAGATGAGCCCGTTGTTCCTGAACTACCAGATGAACCTGCACTACCCGATGAACCTGCTGAACCAGATGAGCCATCAGTACCGCTACTACCATCACTGCCAGAGGTGCCCGAAGTACCTTCAGAGCCGGTTGTACCAGAAGACCCGGTTGTACCAGATGAACCTGATGTTGATGATGAACCCGATGAACCCGAACTACCTGAGCTTCCACTTGTACCATCAATTCCACTTGTGCCATCAGAGCCAGTTGTACCGGATGAACCCGTTGTGCCACTGCTACCTGCGGTGCCAGAACTTCCTCCCGAGCCGGAACTACCATCAGTACCCGAAGAACCTGCAGTTCCAGAGGAACCAGAACTACCCGATGAACCTGATGTACCCGAACTTCCTGAACTTCCTGATGAACCTGAGCTGCCCGCTGAACCGCTACTACCATCAGTACCAGATGAACCATCACTTCCGCTTGTACCAGAACTACCCGAACTTCCTGAACTTCCTGATGAACCAGATGTGCCAGATGTACCCGATGTACCGGATGTGCCATCAACACCTGAAGAACCTGCAGTACCAGAGCTTCCAGATGTACCCGAAGAACCTGTTGTACCAGATGAACCCGTTGTGCCTGAGCTGCCACTAGTACCACTACTACCAGATGTTCCTGAACTTCCAGAACTACCAGATGAACCTGATGAACCTGTGGTACCAGAACTTCCACTTGAGCCAGAACTACCCGAACTACCAGATGTTCCCGATGTGCCATCTACTCCGCTTGTTCCTGAACTTCCTGAAGTACCTGCTGAACCCGTAGTACCAGATGAGCCGGAACTTCCTGAGGTGCCACTTGTACCGGATGTGCCCGATGTGCCTCCACTACCTGAAGTACCTGATGTGCCCGCTTCACCACTACTACCTGAAGTTCCCGAAGTACCAGATGTACCATCTGAACCAGATGTTCCCGATGAGCCTCCACTACCAGAACTACCACTTGTGCCGCTTGTACCAGATGTACCACCCGTACCTGCAGTTGCAGATGAACCAGAACTTCCTGATGTACCAGAACTTCCTGAGGTGCCAGATGAGCCTCCGGTACCAGTTGTACCTGATGTGCCTGCAGTACCTCCTGAACCAGAAGTACCTCCACTACCTGATGTTGCAGATGTACCAGAACTACCCGAACTTCCTGAGGTGCCAGATGTACCAGAACTTCCTGATGTGCCACTTGTACCAGAAGAACCAGATGTGCCTCCACTACCTGATGTTCCCGATGTACCATCTGAACCAGTTGTACCAGAACTTCCAGATGTACCAGAACTTCCTGAGGTGCCACTTGTGCCAGAAGAACCCGATGTGCCACTTGTGCCAGATGTGCCGGATGTGCCCGAACTTCCAGAACTACCAGATGTGCCGGAGCTTCCACTTGTACCTGCAGTGCCACTACTTCCAGATGTACCAGAACTACCAGATGAACCTGTTGTACCAGAGCTTCCGCTTGTACCAGAGCTGCCGCTAGAACCTGATGAGCCGGAAGTACCAGATGAGCCGGAACTTCCTGAACTTCCGCTAGAGCCAGAGCTTCCGGAAGTTCCAGCAGTACCAGATGAACCAGAACTACCAGAAGAACCTGATGAACCATCGGTACCAGATGTGCCACTAGAACCCGAACTACCTGCAGAGCCAGTTGAGCCAGAAGTACCAGAAGTTCCCGATGAACCAGATGAACCATCAAAACCAGAAGTACCACCTGTACCAGAAGAACCTACCGCTGCTGCTACGTTTCTATATGCTAATCTTTTTGTTATTGGGTCCCAAATTACCACCTCATTTGAAGAACCAGATGGTAAACTTTGTAATGCTACACTACTACTAAAAAATACACTTCCACTTACACCTAAACTTCCACTAATTGTAAGTGATGCATTTATTGTTTGGTTTGTATTGATGTTTAAGAATGATGATGTATCGGATGATGGGGTATTTAATGCAAACATTGCATAAGATGCAGTTCTTGCAAAAGTTATACTATCCATTCCCAATGGACCATCAACATCAGATGAAAGTACATAGGATGCTGTCAATGATGTTTGTGCTAATCCACCATTTATAGTTACTAATACACCATCCGAGCCAGATGCAATTACATCAACACCCGAACCACTAAAGTTAATTTTAGCAACTTGAGATTTTGTTAATGAACCGGTATGGAAAATAAATAAATCAGTTCCTCCACCTTGTCCAGCATTTAATGCGTAAGATGCGGTTAATGCGTAAGATGAACTTACTGCACTAAATACCGCCATTGAAGATGTTTGGTTATTTCTTACATATTCATTTGCATTTGCTAATGATGCAGATAAAGCCGAAAGTGATGCTGAATCAAATCCAGTTACCGCATCAGCAAATCCTGCTTTAACAGCGTATGATGCAGAAAGTACAGTACCAAACACTCTATCACCAGGTATCGTACCATTAATCAATGAACCACCACTACCAATTACAACGTGTCCAGAGGTTAATCCAGCAAATATTAATTGAATAGTATCATCATCAATTGATTTTACAGTACCAGGTATAATTTGGTCTTCCGAACCTGTTGCGTAAACTTGTACAACTGGATATCTAATACCCAAATTATGTACAATTGTTAAAGTACTTACATTATTAAAAGATACAGTTTCAGTTAATGAAGTTTCAGGTTGTGGTACAAAATATCCTCTCGCTTCGTCAAATCTTAAAATATCATATTCAGCAGATGCAGTTGGTCCTACTCCTTGGAAATTGTATGTACCCAAGAATGAACCACTAACTAATGGAGAAAATAAATAATGACTTGCCGTAATTTCATTTGCTCTCAATCTACCATCAACATAAGAATCACCCCAAACAAATGAAGATGTATTAACTACAAATCCTTTATCAGGTGAAATTGATGCCGTTGCTGAACCACTCTTTAATATAAATGTTTCAAACGATAAGTTAGCAATATTGATATTTGTCAATCCACTACCATCACCAAAGAAAACAGAACCAGAGTTTGCTACAATGTTTCCACCTGTAACGAACAATGCACCGGTTACACTTAAGTTACCAGATACGAATGTTCTAGTTCCAATTTGCAATCCTTTATTTGGTGATATTACTGCTTCAACTGAACCAGACTGAATTCTATCAATCTTTAAATCATCTAATGCTTCCGGTGGGATATTAAATAATCCACTACCATCTCCGTCATATCTTGCAGCAGTAATTGGTACGTTTACATTTAATATATTTGGGTCAATAATAGCAACGCCTGAGCCAGAGTTAATTTTAAATAACTCCAAGTTTTCAATCGCATCAGGTGGGATATTAAATAATCCGCCACCATCACCAAAATATATTGATGCTGTAATTGCACCACTAACCGCCAATGAGGCTGTAATTTCTGCTTTAAATGAGCCAGATTGAGGTGAAGTTATGACTTGAAATCTATCACCACTTGCTACCGATGCGGTTGCACTACCACTAGCAATCAAAGGAGATGCTGCCGCAACTACGTTTGTTAATTGAGAACCATCTCCAACAAATGCAAACGCTGTAATACTACCACTAACATCTACAGAACCAGTAATTCTAGTTCCAATTTGTGAACCAGTTGCTCCGGTTGTTACAATAAATGTATCTCCACTTTGAACTGATGCTGTTGCCGAACCACTACCAATGAATGGTGCAGCTGCCGCTTGTACATTAGTAATATAAGAACCATCACCAACAAGATATTGTGCTTTAACACTTCCACTTACATCAATAGAACCAGTGAATCTAGAACCATATTGTACATCCAAACCACTACCAGTTGCTGCAGTTGTAATAATAAATGTATCACCACTTTGAACGGATGCAGTTGCACTACCACTAGCAATTAATGGTGCTGCTGCCGCTTGTACATTTGTAATATATCTACCGTCACCAAATAAGAATTCAGTTGCTCTTATACTTCCACTAACTTCAATAGAACCAGTGAATTGAGAACCAACTTGCGATTGTGTGAATGGAGTTATTACTCTAAATCCTTCATCAGGAGTAACCGATGCAGTTACTGAACCTGATTTGATTTCAGTACTAATAAGTGCATCTTCTGTTAATGCTGATTTTGGAATACGTCTTAAATAAGTACCTTCAGCGTATATGAATGAACTAGAATCAATAAATAATCCGCCACTTATATCTGATATAAATAAACTACCACTTACTGAAACAGAACCTGTAAATTGAGATGCAATAGATGCCGTAAACGAACCATCTTCACCAAATGATGATGTAAATGGAGTTAGTACAACGAATCCAAAATCAGGAGATACCGATGCTGTTACGGATCCAGATTTAATTTCAGCAGATATTAATGCATCTTCAGTAAGTGCTGAACGAGGTATGTTTCTTAAATATGCACCCTCTCCAAAGAAATTAGAAGATGATTCAAGCAATAATGCTCCAGAAGTTGCATTTATTATCATACTACCAGTAATCAATAAGCTACCGGTAAATTGTGAACCACTATCTACGGATTCTACTTTAAATCCATAATCAGGTGCTACTGAAGCGGTTACGCTTCCACTCGCTATACGGAATACTTCTTCTGATAATGCTGAACGAGGTATATCAAATAATCCTCTACCACTACCACTATACATTGAAGCGGTTAATGTACCTTCTATTTTAGTTGCACCAATAAATTTAATTTCCGCAGGTATTACAATTGAATCTACAATATTCATTGTACCTGCCATAGATGAATGCAATTGACAGTTATAATACAAAACATTTGGAGAACCAGATGGTGGAGTAAATGTTATTGTTCCATTATCAGTACCATTGTTAGATACTCCACTATTATATTGATTTGCAGTACCTGTTGTTTGTGTTGTCTTAATTAAGAATGGGTGTCCACTTGCATTTATGTTAAAAGTATGAGTGACACCTCTTACTAAAGTAAGTGTTGGATTTGAACCTTGTATTGAACCACTAAACACATACTCACCACTTCCATTATTAGTTACATTATAAACAGGAAATAAAGATGAAGTTAGTACTTCTCTTGCCGATGATGAAACTATAAAACTACCACTAATTGTGGAATATGTATTAACCTCAAATCCTCTATCAGGTGCTATTGATGCTGTTACACTTCCACTAAATATTTTTGTAGAATCAATTGCTAAATTGGCTAATGTAATATTTGTTAATTTAGAACCATCCCCAACAAAGAAAGAACCACTTTCTACATAAAGACTTCCACTTACTCTTACACTACCAGTAAAGAATGAACCACTTGCGGCAGATTTAACTACAAATCCAAAATTAGGTGAAACTGATGCCGTTACTGAACCAGATTTGATTTCAGTTGATATCAATGCATCTTCACTTAATGCATTTCTTGGAATATTTCTTAAATAAGTACCTTCACCAAAATATGCAGATGATGAATCTAAAATTAATGAGCCCGATGTTGTTGTTACTCTTAAACTTCCAGTTATAGCAACACTACCCGTTATTCTAGAACCCAAATCTGACGATTCAACGATAAATCCTCTATCAGGTAATGCAGAGGCAGTAACACTACCACTTGCAATTCTAAATAATTCTTGCGAAAGTGCTGAAAACGGAATATCTGTCAATCCAGCACCACTACCACTAAATACCGATGCGGAAACTCCCATTCTAAATCTTGCACTGCCACTTACACTTAAACTACCACTAAATGCAGAACCACTTGCTACTGAATTTACTACAAATCCAAAATTAGGTGCTACTGAAGCGGTAACGCTACCACTAAAGATTTTAGAAGTATCTAAATCAGATATTGCGGAACGAGGTATATCAAATAAATTTCTACCGCTACCAGAATATGATGAACCGGATGATAAGAATACACCACCTCCACTTATGAATAAACTTCCACTAAATCTTGAACCACTTGTTATTGATTCTACTCTAAATCCAAAATTAGGTGCTACCGATGCGGTTACACTACCACTAGCAATTAACGAAATATCAAAAGATAAAGCAGAACGTGGAATATCGTAAAGAAATCTACCACTACCACTAAATGAAGAACCCGTCTCCAAAAATACACCACCACCAGTAATAAACAACGAACCAGTGAATCTAGAACCAAATTCAGCAGATTCAACTTTAAAACCAACACTATCAGGATTTACTGATGCGGTTACACTACCACTTGAAATTCTGTTTGATACTTCCGATGGAACATTTCTCAATCCACTACCATCTCCTACAAAAGAACCAGATACTAAAGAAGCACTGACTATAAAAGCTCTCAAACTACCACTTATATCAACAGAACCTGTAAATTGAGAACCATACGCTGAGCCCGTTCTATCGGTTTCAACTTTGAATCCAAAATCAGGTGTTGTTGATGCGGTAATTGAACCTGATGCTATTCTAAATGCATCACCGGTAAATGCAGAACGTGGAATATTAAATAATCCACTACCATCTCCTTGAAAGAATGAACCACTAAAAGAGCCTGTAAATTCCCTTGCTCTTACATAATCTCTTACATACAATCCACCACTTATAGCAGTATTGCCTTCAAATAAAATTCTATCTTGAAGATATAAGTTATCAACTATACTCATTGATGCACCCATCGCAGAGTGGAATTGACACTGATAAAATAAAGTATCAGGTGAACCCGAAGGAGGTGTGAAATATACTGAACCACTATCTTCACCGTTATTTACAACTCCAGTATTATATTGTGCTGCTGTACCAGTTGTGGCAGTTGTTTTTATAAAGAAAGGATGCCCGTTTGCATTTACTTCAAAGCGGTAAGTTACCCCTCTTACTAAAGTCAATGCTGGGTTTTGTCCACTTGCTGCACCATCAAATACATATGCAGATGAACCAGCTGAAGTTACATAAAAATAATTTGGTATTGATGAGGTTGCTAGCGGTTCTGCTGAAGATGATACTACAAAACTACCACTAATTGTTGAACGAGTATTTACAGTAAATCCGTAATCTGGTGTAATTGATGCGGTATATGAACCACTAAATATTTTTGATGTATCTAAATCAGATATTGCCGTTTTTGGAATATCAAAAAGGAATCTACCGCTACCAGAATAAGAACCAGAATATAATTCTACTCTACTACCACTTATTTTTAAACTACCGGTAAATTGAGAACCACTTGCTTCTGATATTACCTGAAATCCTTTATCCAAAGAAACTGATGCGGTCACCGAACCAGTCTGAATTCTTGTTGCTGCTACAACTTCTTCTGCTAAAGCGGATAATGGAATATTAAATAATCCCTCACCACTACCAGAATAAAAAGAACCATCTGCTAATTGAACAATACCACCGGTTACAAATAAAGAACCAGTAAATTTTGAACCACTAAAAGGTGATGTTACTACAAACCCCCTATCAGGAGAAACTGATGCAGTTACGCTACCACTTTTAATTTCTACTGATATTAATGCATCTTCGGTAAGTGCATTTCTTGGAATATTTCTTAAATAAGTACCTTCACCAAAATATGCAGATGATGAACCCAAAATAAGTGCACCGCTTGTAGCAGTAATAATCATACTTCCGGTAATAAACACACTACCTGTAATACGAGAACCACTATCTACTGAAATTACTTGAAATCCAAAATTTGGTGCTACTGAAGCAGTTACTGAACCGGATTTGATTTCGGTACTAATTAAAGCATCTTCAGTAAGTGCCGAACGAGGTATTTCTCTCAAATATTTACCTTCACCATAATATACTGAACCTGACCTTAATTGTATAGAGCCACTAAATGGATTTATAAATAAACTACCAGATATATCAACACTACCAGTAAATTCTGAACCACTCTCTATTGATTCTACTCTAAATCCAAATTCAGGTGTTACAGATGCGGTTATAGAACCTGTTGCCAATTTAGTAGCTTCAGGCAGATTTATTAAATTTCTACCATCACCAAAAAATGAACCAGTAAATGAACCGCTAAAAGAACCTGTCAATTCCGCAGAACCTGTGAAAGTACCAAAAGCGCTTGCACTTCCTATAAATGAACCCGTAAGATTACCTGATATAGTTGAACCAGAAATCACATATGCATTTAATCTATCTCTTACTTCTACCGAACCTGTAAATTGTTGTATATCAGTTTCCTCATCACCAAATACATTTGAACCTGATGAGTAAATTATTGAAGAAGAAATATAAGATACTAAAATCTGCTCAGCGTATATTGTATCATCTACATATAAATCACCTTGTATCCTAGTATTTGTATTGACTAATAAATCATTATTAATAAAAGAGGCAGTTGCCGAACCACTTGCTATAAAAGTTGCATCAGGTAGATTTCTTAATCCACTACCATCACCACTAAACGAACCGGAAAAAGAGCCGGAAAAAGAACCCGTAAAACTACCACTTAATGATGTAGCACTACCAGTAAAAGAACCTGTAAATTGTCCAGTTACTCTATCTAAATCTAAACTCCTTACAAATCCTCTATTACCCTGGTCATCCGAAACTACTATCGCAGGGGAGCCAGAAAGTGAAGCAGAAAAGTTTGGAACACCTAAATTTGGTTCAACTTGAGATAAATCTATAAATTGATACCTATCCGGTGTTACATTTTTGGGTGAAACTACCCTTACCCTACCCGTTAAAAGATTACTTATTGCCATTCGTACTTACCAGCTTTGTTATAAATATCTAAAAAATCACCTATAAATATTAATAGATAATTTATATCGTTATTCATTTGCAGATTCAAGAAGTGAAAGAATTACTGATAAATCTGGCGAGCCAGAAACAATAAAGCCATATCCTTCCTCTAATACTAATTTACCTGCTACAACAGGTGAAAGTGAATCCGCTGCCGGAATTGTTACGTTTGTAACCAACTGAATAGGATTTTGTGCTATTAAAGTTGGATTTTCAATTGTGTTTATTACAGTATTTACTAATCCATTTATAACATAAGCAGAACTACTAAATTGTAAAGTTGTAGGACTAAAAGAATTAAAAGATTGAGTTACTGTGTTTTGATACAATCTACTAACAAATTGAGATGCTGTTACTGATTGATTTTTTATTACTTGTTGACTTAAATAATTAAAATATTCTAAAGCGTCTAACGATGATGAATATTCCTCAGGAAAATTTGTTTTTATAATATTAATACCGTTTTTTGTAAAATATGATTTTGCAGCTTTATCAGTTCTAATTTTTAGATTATTATCTAAATCATAAGAAATTGCGTCTGCTAAATCTAAAGCGTAATTTTCAAATCTTGAAGAAGTAAATACAAAAGGAGTTTCAGAAAGATTATTTTGAAATGATGAATATGCAGCCACTTCTTTTCTTAAAAATTGTCTATTAAGAGCCAGAAGTGCCGATGCACTATCAAAACTTCCACTAAAATTATCTAATGTTACAAACCCACCAACAGATGCGCTTATAAAAGAACTACCACTATAAACACCTTCAAAAGATGGTAATGGAATTTCTCTATTAGATGTTACTAATATAGTTACAGGCTGTGTAACAAAACTATTGTTTGTAATTTGTGCAGAAAGAACAATTGATGAAACACCTACCGGCGTAACATAAACTTCATCCTGCTCACCAGTCAGAGATGTTACTACTGACTGAAATCGGTTTAACGGTACAAATACATTTGCCATTTCTTTTTATTTTCCTTTTATATTTGAAGTGCCAATGAGAACGGAGTTACCAATGAGAATAGAGATTTACTAAACGTTCTACCCACAAGAGTACCAGTTGCCTGGTTAATACTTAAACCAGTACCGATTCTAAAGTCACCATCTTGGTTACCGGATGTGAAGAAGATTCTACCCCCACCCAATTCGGTAATTTCAAAAGCCGGATTTGCAACACCACTACCACCTTGGTTTGGAGGGAGTGCTTTAAATGTCACACCACTACCATTATAGGAGTAGTCAATACCAGTTGCCACAATTAGAGAACCAAATGATTCCAATGGTGCTCCAGCTGCGATAAACTCAGCTCTCGTTCTTAAATATCTATTTGTTTCAAGAGTCTCTAATTTTTGAGAAGAAATTACCGCTTGTGCACTTCCATATTGTCCTGTATAGTAAGAAGATGCTGCTGCAATTGCTCTTTCATTGCCACCATACAACAAATCAGTTGCACATGCATCAACAATCAATCCAGTATCTCTTGAACAACTAGCTTCATTATATACTAAATATGGGAATGCTCCATTTGTATATCCGATTGCTCTTTGTTTCAATTCATCTTTAGCCGCTACTAATCTTGCTGCTGCTTGTCTTCTCTTTGTAGAAGGTGCTAAATAAGTTAATTGAGTGTTTCTAACTAATTTTTCAGCTATACCTCTTGCAAAGTTAATACCATCTACAGTTTGTTTCTTTTGTCCAACTTCACCATTATCAGTATATGATTCTGCGATTGCTACTGAAGGTATTCTATAATAATAAGAACCTGCCTCAATACTTCTTTCATTACCACCATATACCAAGTCAGTTCTGATAGCGTCTATAATAAATCCTAAATCACGAGAACAACTTACTTCGTTATATTTTAATGTACTCCAAGAAGAACTCAAGAAAGTAATTGTTTCTTTTTGAATTAATGGTTTATTGAATGTTAATAGTTGAGCCGTTCTCATTAATGAACCAGAAGCAACCCACACATCTACATAAGTTGGATTTGTTACTGATTTACTTGCCAATCTTCCCGCATATCTTACACCAGTAATTGTTGGGTCCAATTGGTTTTGTTCAGAAGGTACACCTGCGTTAGTTGCCCTTGATGGGAATAAATAATAGTATGTTCCCGCTATTACACTTCTTTCTTGTCCACCATAAAGAAGGTCAGTTGTTGCTGCATCAATCAAATACTTAACATCTCTACTACAACTTGCTTCGTTATATTTAACACCACTCCAAGAAGATGAAACATATGCAATAGCTTCCGCCGCAATAAAGTTTTTGTTTTCTCTTAATAAGTAAACTGAAGAAGATACTGCCAAAGATGCTGTATTAAACTCAACGTTTTGTATTACCTTTTGTGCTATTCTACTTGCGTAGTTTATACCATCATTGGTTTGTTTTAATTGCCCATCACCATCTCCATCGCCCAATAAAGTTGCTTTAGATGGATATTTGAAATAGAATTCTCCACTCATCACAGTTCTTTCATTACCACCATACAATAGGTCAGTTGCTACACCATCAATAATATATCCAACATCTCGTCTACACTTAGCTTTATCATAATTAAAGTTAGCCCAACTTGATGTTAAGTAATGTAATGTTTCTTCTTGTATAAACTCTCTATTACTTCTTAACAATGCTACTGAAGCAGATACTACTTGCGATGCGGTAACAAATACTTTATTTTGAATAATGTTCTTAGCTATTCCACCCGCGTAATCAATTGCATTTACAGTAGATTCTAATTGAGAACCAGTAGCCAATGAAGGATATAAGAAATAATACAATCCTGCTTTAGCACTTCTCTCATTACCACCATAAAGAATATCAGTTGATACGGCATCTATTAGGTGTCCAACATCCCTTCTACATTTAGATTCGGTATATTGTAAACCAACCCAAGAAGAACTTACATAAGCAATAGTTTCTTCTTGTATGAATGCCTTATTTTGTTTCATTAACGCGTGAGATGCTGATGCGTAGATTGAAGCGGTAAAGAATTGAGTATTTACAATTACTTTTTGTGCCAATTGCCCTGCATATCTCATAGCATCCAATGTTTCATCTAATTGAGAACCAGTTGCCGCTGATGGATATAAGTAATAATATAATCCCGCAGTTCTTATTCTTTCATTACCACCATAATAAACATCGGTTGCAACAGCGTCTATAATGTGAGAAATATCTCTCTTACACTTATCTTCGTTATATGTAAATGCTACATCAGAATTAGAACCAGTCACCCAAGATGAACTAATATACGCTATTGTTTCATTCTGAATAAATGGTTTATTTTGATTTAGCAATGTCCATGCAGTTGTTCTTTCAATTGAAGCTGTTTGGTACTCAATATTTTGAAGTACTTTTTGTGCTAATTTACTTGCGTAGAATAATCCATCCAATGTGTAGTTCAATTGAGAATCAGTTGCTTGTGATGCTGATTCAAAATAGAACTTACCATTTACAATTGATGCAGAATCTACACCAAACAACATATCTTCAGCTGCACCACTAATAATCAATCCAACATCTCTCTTACATTTAGTTTCATCGTAAGATGCAGTACTCCAAGAAGAACTAATATACGCGATAGTTTCATTTTGAATGAATCCTATGTTTTCTTTTAATAAGTTATATGCGTAATAAACATTAGATGCAGTTGATGGAGTTGTGTAAACTACAGGAGTTGGTAATGAAGCAGTTCCAATTGCCACAATATTTGTTACTATTGAAATTGATGCTGAAATTAAAGAAGCCTCATAAGTTGTTCCATAATTAGATGATGCAGTTATATACTGATTTGCATTTGTAAACTTAATACTTTCAGATGTATTTGAAATTAATGATGGAATTGAACCCGTACCAACTTCTACAATATTTGTTACTACTGCAAATGATGAACTTACTCTATTCACTTCATATGCGGATGCTGAGTATGAAGCTGAGTATTGTGTTGTTCCAGTAACTTTAATATTATTCGCAGTATTCAATATAATTTGTGGTTCTGCTATTAAGTTACTATTAATGATTTGCTCAGTTAATCTTCTAGCATAATCAATTGCAGTTGTTGTTTCAACTACCTGCTCTGATTCGGTTGCCAATGAAGGATATAAGTAATAGAACTCTCCAGCTTTATTACTTCTTTCATTACCACCGTATAATAGGTCAGTTGCTACTGCATCTACAATATATCCAACATCTCTACGGCATTTAGATTCAATATAATCCAACTCAGGCCATTTAGCGTTTACAAACGCTACGGTTTCTTCCTGAATGAAAGTTTTGTTATTTTTAATTAGATTATATGCGGTTTGGTTGTTAGCAGATGGTGATACAAATGTTGAACCACTCACAATATTCATCGCTAATCCCCTAGCATGTCTAACGCCGGTTAATGTTGGTTCTAATTGTTCATCAGTTGCTTCGGATGGGTAATCATAATAATATCTACCTGCAATAATACTTCTCTCATTACCACCATATAAAATATCGGTTGCAACCGCATCTATAATGTAACCTAAATCTCTTTCACATTTAGATTGAGAATACACAAATCCTTGCCAAGATGAACTTAAATACGCAATAGATTCTGATACTATAAATTGTTTGTTTGTTCTTAATGATGCCCAAGAAGAAGAAACAAATGATGAAGAAAAATGTGTTAATACAGTATTTCTAACTACTTTTTCAGCCATTCCACCTGCAAACTTTAATGCAGTTACAGTCTGGTCTAATTGAGAACCAGTAGCTTGAGAAGGATAGTCAAAATAGAATCTTCCATTTACGAAAGATGCGGAGTTTCCACCATATAATAAATCAAATGCTGCACCACTTATAATTAACCCTACATCTCTACTACAACTTGCCTCATTATATACAAATGTTGACCAAGATGAACTCATAAATGCAATTGTTTCATCTATAATCATTTGTTTATTATCTAATAATAAATTATACGCATTATTGATTTTTGCATTAGTATTTGGAGTAATAGCAGGTGCCTCATAAACAACTGAACTCGTACCATCATTTAATAATGTATCAATTACTAAAGAGAATGATGAAGAAATAAGTTTAGCTTGTAATCTATCTGCACTACTTCCACTTATTATTTGCGGTGTTGCTGTAACTTTAATACTTGCAGATGTATTTGGTATTAATGTTGGAATTACCGATGTTCCGGTATTTACTATATTCAATACAATACCAAACAAGTTACCAATTCTATTTATTTCAGAACCACTACCCGTAATTGAAATTGCGGTTGCGGTTGTTGTTTTTATTGAAGAAGAAGTATTTGAAACCAATGTTGGTATAGAACCAGTTCCATTGTTTATAATATTAATTACGTTTCCAAATGAACTACTAATACTTGCAGTTTGGGTGTTATACGTTCCACTTCCTAAACTTTGTGTTATTGATGAAATATGCAATAAAGTTGGTGTACTTAATTGGAATCCATAATTGTAATTATTTGCCAAACTATCAGGCACAGACGCAGAACCCCAATAAATAATATCTCTTATTAATCCAAATGATGCCGTTGTTATACCAACTTCAATTGAACTTGCTGATACAGATGAAGTAATTTGAGATTCATTTGATACTTTAATAGAAGAACTTGAGTTTGTTACAAGTGGTGGTACTACATTCAATCCACCTGCAATAATTTCAGTAACTAATGCAAATGATGAACTCACTTTATTAATTTCTACTGTTGTGGCAGATATTGATGATGTAATTGGAGTTATATGACTTACTCTAATATTTGCATTAGTATTTGAAACTAAAGTAGGTGAAGATAATTGTAAATTTTGAACTATCTTTTTAGAAAGTGATTTTGCATATTCAACACCCGCTACAGTTTCAACTACCTGGTCAACTTTAGTTGCTTTAGATGGATATCTATAATAGTAATCACCAGCAATAATACTTCTCTGATTACCACCATACCAAAGGTCAGTTGCTACGTTATCAACGATATACCCAACATCCCTTCTACATTTTTCTCTATTATATCTCAAATATGGATAGAAAGCATCAATAAATTGAATAGTTTCGTTTTGTATAAATGTTCTATTATTTTTAAGAAGATTATACGAAGATGAAACAAATTCAGTTGGTGAAGTCAATAATTGTGAAGATATTACTTTTTGTGAAATACCCGCTGCAAATTGAATACCATCAATAGTAGGTCCTTTTTGTGCATTCGTTGTTGGAGAAATTGATGAAGTATATACTGCTGCAGAAGGATATAAATAATAGTATTCACCTGCTTTAGAACTTCTTTCGTTACCACCATATAATAGGTCAGTTGCTACATTATCAATAATATACGCAACATCTCTACTACAACTTAATTCGTTAAATGTAAAACCACCAACATTAGTCCAAGATGAACTCAAAAATGCAATAGTTTCTTTTTGAATTAATTGTTTATTTTGTCTTAACAAATTCCATGCAGTAAGTTCTGAATTAGTAGGTTGTAATAATGTTATATTTTTTGCTACCTTTTCAACTAAACCTTTAGCGTGTTTAATACCATCCAATGTTTGGTCTAATTGTCCTTCATCATTACCATCACCTTCTACTATTGCAAGAGATGGATATAAATAATAGTATTCACCAGCTTCTCTACTTCTCTCATTTCCACCATAAAGTATATCAGTTGCCACAGCGTCAATTATGTAACCAACATCCCTTCTACATTTAATTTGGTCATATTGGAAAAAACTCCATGCAGAATTAAGGAATCCAATAGTTTCAGTTTGTACTAAATCTTTATTTTCTTTTACTAAATTATATGTAGTTTGAACTGAAAGTGAAGCTGTTACAAATACTCTATTATTAAGTATTTGCTCCACCATATGCTTAGCGTGCTTAATACCACTTAATGTTGGTCCTAATTGAGATGTTGTTGCTTGAGATGGGTATCTATAATAAAACTCCCCTGCCTCTATACTTCTTTCATTACCACCATAAACTAAATCAGTTGCAACTGCATCTAAAATATAACCAACATCTCTTTTACATGTTTGTTCGTTATATGATGCAGTACTCCAACTTGCAGAAACATATGCGATAACTTCATCGGCAATAAATCCTTTATTATTGTAAATCAACTCTCTTGCCTGCAATCTATTTTGAGATACTTTACTAAATGTATTACCTCTTAATAGTTTATCTGCCAAATCTCTTGCATATCCAATACCAGTAACAGTTTCTTGTATTTGTGAGCCTGTTGCTTCTGATGGATAAAGGTAATAATAAACTCCTGCTTTAATTGTTCTTTCGTTGCCACCCCACTTAACATCAGTTGCCACTGCGTCAATTATATAACCAACATCTCTCTTACAAGTATTTTGGTCATAAGAATGAGATGCCCAAGAAGAAGATAAATATGCAATTGTTTCTTCTTGAATAAATCTTTTGTTGTTTACTAAAATATCATGTGCAACTAATGATTGTGAATTTGGATATGATAATACCGTATTTACAATTAGTTTTTGTGCTAATCTACTTGCATAGAATACTCCATCTAAAGTTTGATTTAATTGTGAACCTTGTGCTTGAGATGGGTAATCGTAATAAAATTTACCGTTTACTACTGATGCGGAGTTACTATTCCAAATAAGGTCTTCAGCTGCGCCACTAATAATTAATCCAACATCTCTACGGCATTTTTCTTCATCATAAGATGCAGTTGACCAAGATGAACTCAAATAAGCAATAACTTCATTTTGTATGAATGGTATATTTTGTTTTAATATTCCGTATGCTGCTAATACAGCCGATGAAGATACCGATGAAGTATATGATGATGTAGGTAAATTTGCTATAAATGAACCAGTACCATTTGATATAATATTTGTTACTATTGAAATAGATGCCGATATTGCATTTACTTCGGTTTGTGTTGCAGATGATGCAGAAATGTATTGTGGTGTTGATGTAACTTTAATATTATTTACAGTATTTAGAACAAGTGTTGGTAAAGAGCCTGTACCATTTTCTAATATATTAATTACTCTATTAAAACTAGAAGTTATATTATTAGCTAATGATTTAGATACTGCAACTGATGATGAATATTGAGTTTCATTTGTTATTCTCAACAATGCGTTTACATTCTTTACCAATGTTGGTAATGAGCCAGTTCCTTCTTTCACAATATCTAAAACAATATCAAAACTATTGTTTGAGCCAGTAATAAATGTATTAGATATAGATGCGGTTGAAATAAATTGAGGATAGTTTGTATTTTTAATTAATCCACTTGCATTATTTACCAAATTTGGAATTGAACCAGTACCATTTGCTATAATATCCAATACTATATTAAAACCAGTAGTTACTTTTGCAGAATCAGATGGAAGTGGTTGTACCGATGAACTAAATTGATTATTAGTTAAACGTATAACACCCTTTATTGAAGAAGATGTAATTGTTGGTATTGCAGAAATACCTTTATCTATAATATTAATTACATTTCCAAATGATTGAGATACAATGTTTTTATCGGTTTGATTTACAATACTTGAAGTAATTGTTTGTACTTCACTAGTCTTTTTAATACCATTTTCAGTATTTGAAACTAAAGTTGGAAACGCAGAACTACCACTTTCAATAATTTTTGCTACATTATCAAAACTATCTTCTATTGCCTTACCACCAATCGCAACCAACTTTGCCAAATCTCTCGTAAATCTTACTGCATCGGTTGTTTCGGTTACTTGTGCATCCGTTGCTTGTGATGGGTATAAGAAATAGAATCTTCCTGCAGTAATTGCTCTCTCATTTCCACCATATACTAAATCAGTTAAAACATTATCAGTTATAAATCCAACATCTCTAAAGCATTTAGATTGTATATAATTTAATGTTGGATATGTATCGTTCACATACTCAATAGTATTTTGTTGTAAGAATGTTCTATTATCTTTTACTAATTTTCTTGCGGCTAATACAGCTTCAGATGGATTAGTTAAACTAACATTCTTAATAATATTTTGTACTAATTGATTTGCGTAATAAACACCTGTTATAGTTGGGTCTAATTGCTGAGATACGGAAGGTTCTCCACCCACCGTTGCTGCAGATGGATATCTATAATAAAAATCACCAGCAACAATACTTCTTTCATTTCCACCATATACCAAATCAGTTCTTACTGCATCTAAAATATATCCCACATCTCTTTTACACTTAGCCTCATTATAATAAACTCCACTCCAAGAAGATGAAACATATTCTACAACTTCTGCCGCAATAAGTTCTTTGTTTCTTCTTATTAACTCACTTGCGTTTATTGAATTAAGTGAAGCTTGTGTGAATGTTTCTCCAACAACAATCTTTTGTGCTAATCTACTTGCGTAGTTGATAGCATCAGTTGTTTGAATTAATTGTGAACCAGTTGCTGCCGATGGATATGTAAAATAGTAATCCGCTGCTATTCTAGTTCTTTCATTACCGCCATAGATAATATCAGTTCTGATTGCATCTAAAATATATCCAATATCCCTTCTACAAGTTGTTTCATTGTAATCAAAACTTCCCCAAGATGAACTCATATATGCTATGGTTTCATCTGCTATAAAATCTTTGTTATTCAATATCAAGAATGAAGCACTTGCTCTACTTCCAGTAAATTGTTGTAATTCTATATTTTGAATTAATTTTTGTGCTAATCTACTTGCGTAGTTAATACCATCTAAAGTTTGTGCCAATTGAGAACCAGTAGCCTGCGATGGATATTCATAATAGAATTGTCCATTTACTACTGATGATGAATTTACGTTAAAAATTAAATCTTCAGCGGCACCACTAATAATTAATCCAACATCTCTACGGCATTTAGCTTCATCATACTCAAATGTACTCCAAGAAGAACTTAAATATGCTATTGTTTCGTCTTGTATGAAATCAATATTTTGTTTAATTATTTCATAAGCAGCTCTTGCATTAGATGATGATAATGGAGCCGTATATGGTTGCTTACCAAATACACCTGCACTCTCACCTCTTTCAATAATTTTAGTTACAATTGAAATTGAAGATGAAATAAATGCAACATCTTCCAAGCTTCCACTATAAGATGAAGAAACGTATTGTTCAGTTGCACTTACTTTAATATTTTGAGATAAAGAAGAAGTTAATACAGGTATTACCGATTTACCACTTACTAATACATCGGTAATAAGTTTCATTGATGAACTAATACTTTGTGATTCTGCAGTTGTTGCTGGTATTGCCAAAGTTTCTAACGATGTAGCAGTTACTTTAATGTTTGCCGCTACACTTGATGTATAAAGTGGAATTGAACCAGTACCATTTGTAATTATTGTACCTATCAATGATATAGATGCGGACAATGAACTACTTAACGCACCACTTGCGGCATTTGAACCACTATATTGTGCTAATGAAGTTACTTTTATCGCATTTGCCTGTGAGTATGTGATTGCTGGTTCAGCTGCAATACCACCTGCAATAATTGTATTTACAATATCATATCCACTTCCAATTTTATTAACTTCGGATGGAGATACAAATGATGATGTAACCTGTGAACCAGATGTTACATTAAGAGGATTATCTTTACCCCAATTTAAACCCGTATTTTGTGCCAATATTGAAGGTACAGCGGATATACCTCTTTTAATAATTCCTTCAATAATTGCAAAAGAACTACTAATAGAATTTTGTTGAGTTTGCGTACCACTATTTGATGATGTTACATTTGTATTATTTGTAACTTTAAAATTTCTCTCATCATTATTTACAATTCTTGGTGTATCTAAAATAATATTACTTACAATATAATCAGTAATAATTTTTGCGTATTTAATTGCACCAATTGTTTCTCTTCTTTGAGTTGTTGTAGCAATAGATGGGTATTCATAATAATATTTACCTGCTATTACACTTCTCTCATTTCCACCATACAACAAGTCAGTTGAAACATTATCTAATATGTATCCAACATCACGTCTACACTTTTCTTGGTTATATGATAATTGTGGAAAAGCAACATTTACAAATTCAATTACTTCATTTTGTATTAAACTCTTATTACTTCTTATTAAAGAGTATGCAGCTTGTGAAGATGTAGTTGGTAAACTAAATGTTTTTCCTGCAACTAAATTATTTACTAAACCTGCTGCAAAGCGAATACCATCTAAAGTTTGTCCCAATTGTCCATTACCATCACCATCTCCCTCAACAATCGCTAATGAAGGATATAAATAATAAAATTCACCCGCTTCAATACTTCTTTCATTACCTCCATATAGAGTATCAGTTGCTACAGCATCTAGAATATAACCAACATCTCGTTTACACTTTGCTTCATTATAATAAAAATTAGACCAAGAAGAAGATAAAAATGCAATAGTTTCATTTTGTATAAATGATTTATTGTTATTGATTACTTGCCATGCAGTTTTTCTTTTTTGTGTATATGCATCTAAATCAATATCCCTAAATGTTTTATTTTTGATAAGTTCAATTGCTAATCTAGCTGCGTATTTTACTGCTGTTTTGGTTGGGTCTTTTTGTGATGTAATTGCACTAGATGGATATTCGTAATAGAATCTACCTGCAGTAATACTTTTATCATTACCACCCAATAATAGGTCTTGCGCAACAGCATCAATCAAGAAACCAACATCTCTACGGCAGGTTGCCTCATTGTAATAGAATCCATCTACACCACTCCAAGAAGATGAAATATACTGTATTACTTCTTCTTGAATAAATGCTTTACTTCCGGTAAGAATTTCAAATGCGTTAATTATATCAGTGTCTTCACTAGCCACACTTCCACTTATAGTTGCTGGATATGTTAGTGTATTTGCAATTAATTCTCTTGGAGTTTCTGAATTATTTATTATAAAGAATCTACCACTTAATGTATTATTAATTTGTGATGTATAATATAATGTATTTGGTGCATCATATGGTACAGTGAACGTAATATTACCAACACTATCACCATTATTTATTACGCCTTTATTATAATCAAAAGTGTTTGCAATAGTTTCAACTGGTTGTGTTCTTATAAAGAATGGATAATCAATTCCACCTTGTCCTTCCGATGCACTTACATAAAATTTATAAGTTTCACCTCTAAATAAAGTTATTGTAGGATTATTACCAACACCATCCCAATTATAAGATGAACTGTTTACATTTGTAATTGTATAATTTCTTCTATGGTTATTTGGAATTGGTAAAATATTACTACCAGTACCATTTGATAATATGTTATAAATTATACTAAAACTTGCACTTACTTTATTAATTGTTTCTACTGAAGATGAGATACCACTTTGAACTGGTTCTAATCCACCAATATAAAAACTTGCACTTAATGAAGAAGTTAATTTTGGTACAACACTTAATCCATTTTTTATAATATCTATTACGGTTTCAAAAGATGAACTTATACTAGCGGTTACATCATTTGGTAATGCCGGAGAAGCAGGTGATGGTATTATTGATGTTCTTCTAATACTTGCCGATGTTGATGATTTAAAATCATAGGAACCAGTACCATTTGAAAAAATACCTAATAATACACCAAACGAAGAGCTAATTTGATTTAAATCTCCTTGAGATGCAGATAGTGGAGTAGCCGAACCAGAATAAGAGCCTGTAATTTGTGTTGCTCCTAAAATATTATAAGGTGATTCTGAACTAAATCCTTTATTTGAACTTCTTGCTAATAACGTAGGATAATTTGAAGTACCACTATCTACTATTTCACTTACTAATTTAAAATCCGCTGAAATTTCATCCGCAGCGGTTGAAGATAATTCTACTCCAGATGAAGTAGTGTATTGTGGAAATTGAGAAGGAGATGATAAACGGATACCTTCCGCTGTATTTAATGTTGTTACTTCAGGCAATGCATCTAACCCTCTATTCAATACATCAACAACTACACTCCAACTTGCTCTTACTCTATCTCTAGCATCAATATTTCCACCACTACCACTAATAAAACGAGAACCACTAGCATACATACCATACAAACCAAACGAAATGTTTGAGTTGTTTAGGGTAGCATGTCCACCATTGTTTACTCTAATTGCATAATATGAGAAGTTATTAAAGAAAGATACGAGCTGAATGAATCCTCTACCATTTACCAAACAACCAACTCCGTTTGGAGAAATTTGTGTATAGGCATCTAATACCATTGAAGCGAGTGGTGAATCAGGATTGATTACATCACCATTAACATACAATCCACCACCGCCAGGAGGAATTTCTTCATAAAGCTCCGTAAATGAATTCTCTTGGTTAGAAATTTGTGAACAGTTCTGAACGTATGGTGAAGTTGTGATAAATGCACCAGGTTGGAACGCTACAGCAAATCCTTTTTCAGGATTTATTTGGTCAGGAAATAATCTCAATCCTCCCATAGTAACCTCTGCGATATAACAACCAGAGTTTACATAGAATAAGTCTTCAGTAGGGTTTTTAGCGTTGATTTTTGTAATACGCAAACCTGCACCCCAAATAGTTGTATTTTTAGGAAGTATAACAGGGTTATCTTCCAAATATGTACCAGCCTGAACTTTAATTACATATCCATTTTGAATAGAACCCGTATCAAAACCATAACGTCCATCGTATCCAGGTGCTGCTAATGATGCAGCTCTTTTAATTGTACGAAGTGGAAATTGAATAGTTCTACCATCATTTGTATCATCACCATCGGTAGAAGAAACATATAGTGTAGGTACGTTAGCACCAAAATCTTTTGCCAAAATACCAGAATATCTTTGTGTATCTTCTGCTAATATTGTGTTTGATGATGTAATTGATAAAACAGTATTAGGTGCTCCCGTTTTTAGAACACCATCAATTATCAACGAACCAGTTAAAAATACTGAACCTGTAATCTCATTTTTTGAACCGGTATCGTTTCCCATAAAGAAACTTTTTGATACAAAAAGTGAGCCAGAAATAATCGCATCATTTCCTAAAAACAAGTTTTCCGCAACCGTTAAAGACCCGGTTATATTTTGTTGTTCTTCAATTTGTTTACGAGGTATCAGTCTAGCCATTATACAATTTCTACTATTTTCCCTTTTATTTCAAAATCTGCTGCCTTTACCTCTTTTGGTAATCTGGTAATATCCGCAACAAACGTAACAATTATATTATTACCAACAATCTCAATTCCATAACGATTTTGAGGTTGTTTTACACCATATAAATAGATATCAATGTAATCTTTTATATTATCAACTTCTAAAATATCAATTACAAATCTTTTATTAGTAAGTGTTAATTTAAAATATATATCATTTTCTACTTCCATCAAATCTGGTACATAGTTAAAAGTAAACGTTTCTTTGTTTACCTGAAGTACAAATTCTCTAAAGCCTAATCTATCTCTTAGCCTTTGAGTGGTATCAATATTAATATTTGGAAGTTTTCTACTCATTATTATAAAGTTCTAAATCACCATTTATTTTAATTTCATCTGAATCTTCTAAAGCATAAATATTTCCAAACCTATCATATTCTGGAAAATTACTTCTTTTAAATTTTATGTAAAAATATTCATTTTTATTTTCGTATATATAGTCATTATAAGAAATATATAAACCATTTATAAAAACATCAAATCTAGCATCTGGTTTTCTCAACCCTTCCAATAAAGGAAATAAAGTTTTTACTCTAACTGATTTTACTTTATAAATCCAGTATAAAGGATGTTGCAAATCGTCAGGTACCAAAATAAATTCATTTGGTTCATTTACTTCTTTCATTATATTTTTAAGTTGTCTAATATTCATATTATGCTAATTGTTCAAATTTACCTGTGATTTCTATTTCATCGTTTGCATCTAATGCAAAAGATAAGCCTGTGAATACAAAAGTAATTTCATTTGTTGCGTTATTAAATGTATAAGAATAATTTGGTACAAACACACCACTATTGTTATAGTTACCTGGTGAAATAAAATCTCCATTAATATAAACTCTAAACCAATTTTTTGTATCAAATACTCCAATTAGTTCATTTGGTAAAATGGGTTGTCTAACATTTGTTAATTTTATTGTATTACTATTTACAAAAACAGCAGTTTGTACACTTTTTAAACCAATAAAATCAATTACTTGTGCATATTCATTGTATAAGGAATTGTTTGTAAATGCATCTCCTGTCAAATCGGTTTCAACGCTAAATTGTACTCTTTTTGGAGTCATTTGTTTTTTTACAGTAGGTTTTTCATTATATCTTTCTGGTATTAAATAAGCATTTACTACCATAGTAAAGGTTGTACGAATAATTCTTTCAGAACCTTGCCCCACCTCTTGTTGATTTTCAAACCCATTAATTCTTGTGACAAATCTTCTACCATCTTCTTTGCCCCAATATCTATCAGTTGCGTATTGAAATGCTTCAACTATTTTATTCATATGTTCCGTAAAAGAAGTCCATATCATTACTTCATATGTGATTGTTACATAAGCTGGAACATGAACACTATAACTTTCATATGCTGGTCCTGCATTATTTTGTAAAGTAAATCTTTCATATCTATTTTTTTGAGTATATTTTTTAACTGCAGGAATAGTGAGTTGTTCTCTAAAATGTTGTAAGTTTGTATTTCTATCAATAGAGTTTCTTTTAAACATTACTAAAGGTATTTGTATTCTACCTCTTTGGTCTCTTAAATATCCATCTTTTCTTGCGTTGTTCCATCTCTCTGCATTTCCATAAATTAAAGGTACTTTAAGTGTGTTACCATTTTCATCTAAATCAGGTATAATTACAGATGACATATAATCGGCAATAGTAGAGTCAACATCAATTAGAGAAACTCCTTTGATATATTTTTTTTCTATTGGTAATTGTTTTGCTCTATTTTTTTCTTTATTATCCATTATATTGTTCTCATTTCAGTTTGTATTGCGCTTCTTCTAGTCATAAACGTAGAACAAACAATTGAAAATCTTTCATCTTCACCAACTCTACCACCAACTAATTGGTCTTCTCTAACATTATCAATTTCAAAATACCCGTCATTATGGTAAATAATATCACCAATTTCAGGATAAAAATCTTTTTCTTTTAAAGTAAATCTATTAAAGCGAAATTCAACATTTTGAGAAACATCAGAACCAAATCCTTCATAATTTGATGTAGTATCTTCTCTTTGAATTATAGCACTACATTCAACACCTTGATAAAATGTTTTATTCAAAGATTCTCCATATAAATTGGTTGTACTGTTTTCTATAATTAATTTATATAAAACTACAGTAGTTTCTACTACTGCATCAACTAATTCTCTAGATATACCTTCAAAAAATTTTATATCTCTTGTTAGTGCAAAACGTGCCATAATATTAACCTATATAAATTGGAAGAGGAACTTTTCGTAACATTTCTTGATGAGCCGTAGCTTCAGTATTTCTATTTTCAAATTGCTTTGTTCTCTCTAATTCTGCTAAAGTTTCTCTCAATTGTGTCATTAAGTTTTCTTTTTCCGTTGTTGCTTCTGCTCTCAACGCGGCTCCATCCAAACTAATTTCGGAACCAGGAATTGGAATTTGAGAATATTTTTCTCTCACAGCACCCAATAGTTCTTTTACTAAAGCCAATGTATATTTTCTAATCCATTGTTTACCCACATCATTAATACCATTGTATTCCATAAAATCATATGGAATATCCGAATAATCCGAAATAACATTTGATGTTATTGATGTTGAATTTTCAGTAAAATCATCTTTTACAAAATAATCAAAATATAATCTTCCGTATAAATTTACCTGTTGAGAGGTTGGTTTTGGAAATACTCTTATTTTACCATTTACAATATTGAAAGTAAATGCCGATTTTCTGAATTGGTCATTAAATTCAATTGCCTGAATTCTTAACATATCTTCAAATATTGGCATCAATATAAATTGTGCCGCTGGAGAATATGAACCAAATCCAAATTCGTCAATAAGGTTTAATGTACCCTGTCCACTTACTGAATATGGGTCAAAGAATCTATTGATTGCAGGTACTGGTTCGTGGAATACTTTTACAATTTCTATTCGTTTTCCACTTTCAGAAACAGCTGACCATAATGTATCCAAATCATATTCTTGTTTACCAGGAACCAATTCAACATATCCTTTTTTGATATCGGTATTTCCACCAACACCAACTAATGTACCATATGCATCAGAAATTGAAATAAGTGTTGGAAGGTTTGAACCTTGTACTAATTTACTTGTAAGTGAATTTGCTTTTGATTTACCACGTAATGTATCTAAATTATTACGAATATTAAATTGATTTACCTGTGCGCCATATTCGGAAATTGATTCCTCAAAGCATGCATAGAAATTTTCATCTATTAATTCTATATTTTGGATAGGATATCCCAATCTTCTAGCACACCAAAGTGCCACTTTTGGAGCATCTTCTTGGAATTCATAATCAGTATCATAAATTCCAAAAGGTGTCTGACCTGGGAAAAACGATGAAGAACCAGGATATACGAGTGTTTCTAATGCCATTATAAGTACTTATTTTAACGTTACCTATAAATATTAGAAAAGGGAAGTTTAGTTATTTGGGATTAATTATCCAATTGTTTCCATTGTCCACCATCCCATCCATAGAAATGAGAATCGGTTGTATTAAAGTAAAGTGCTCCAGAGTTTGGTGAAGATGGAGCAGATACATGGTTTGGTAAAATAATACTAGCGCTTACGTTTAAAGAACCACTTATTGTTTGATTACCAATAAATGTATTTGAACCAGTTGTTGCAAAAGATGCAGATTCAATTGAGAATCCAGACGTGCCAGATGTCCCACTTTTACCAGAAACTCCTGCAGTTGATATAGTTACCTGTGTAAGATTATTTGTTACTGTTACTGACATATTATCTAGTTACGTTTTTAGATAGTTTTACTTTTCCTTCTAATAATCTTGTAACTTCATTTCCTTTACACATTTCCAAATCATAATAAGCTTCACCAAAATTTAGTACTGATGAAGATACAGCGGATATATAAATTGCTAATGAACCACTAGCCAAAGGTGTAATACCATTTGAACCACTTAAATTAATACCAGTACCATCTGCTTTAAGTGAAGATGATAATGAAAGAAATACATCAGAAGATTCCACACCTGGTCTAATTTGCATTCTACTATGATAACCAGTTAGGTCTATTGCAGAACCACTTACATCCGTCCAATTTATTTGAATATTTGTAGTTGCTCCTTGCTCAATTACAAAAGAATATTTACCAGCTGCCATATATTTAAAGAGTTTACCATTATAAATATAAAATTTAAAGAAACGGATAAAAATAAAAAAGGGAGTGATTTCTCACCCCCTTTTTATTATTGAACTATTACGTTAGATTCCAATTATTAGATTCTAGATAAATCTTTAACCAAAATCTTACCATAGAATTCAGGACGAACCATCTTCTTAGCGTAACGAGTCATAACTCCACGTCTTGGTGTGAAGTTCTGAGGGTCATACACTAATGGAGTCATAATCAATGGTACATATGGAGCGTAAACAGCACCTGTTTCCAAGAAGTTATTACCTCTGAAACCTAACAAGATTTCGTTAGAAGTCATATAAGGATTCTTATAAACAGTGTATCTGTTACTCATAGAACCTACTGCAGTTACACCAGCTGCGAATTGTAAAGCGTCTTTATCAGCGTTTACAGTGAAGCCAGGAATTGATTCCAAAATAGTACATACATCTGGAGATGCAACCAAGAAGTTAGCACCACCACGTAAAGTCAACTGATGAATCTTGTTAGATACTTTGTTGATTTTTACGCCTAATGTTTGATACCAAGAATTCTTTGTATAGTATGTATTTGCGCCAGAAGGTACTGAAGAACCCCATGCAGCTTGACCAGTTGCACCGTTGTTCAAATACTCTTCGCCGATTGTTGCTGACCAGTAATCAACAGTCAATGCGTTGCTCTTTAACATATCTAAAATTTCCAAATCAATCTCTAAAGAGATATAATCTGATAACATAGAAGTTAATTCAGCTTCTGCATCAATTGAGTGGTAAGCGTTTAAGTCTTGCGCTAATTCAGGAGTCCATACTGCTTTCAACTTACGAGTCTTAGCAACGATAGCCTCACTTCTTAATTCAAGATCAATTTCTGGAATATCTAAAGCAGTGATAGTTGTACCGTTTGCAGATTCATCTTCAAAATCACCTCTTACAGCTGCAGTTGGTTGTTGATGGTATTTTACAATTACATTATCGTTACCTGTAGTTGCTGCACCAGCAGAAGCAGATACGAAGAAAATATAATTAGTACCACTTACATATGCAAACTGACCAAAGTTAGTGATTTCACCAGCTGCTGGTTTGTGATAAGGGTTAGAAGCTTCTGAACCAGAAACTACGAATGCAGAAATACCATTTGCATCAGGTCTAGTGAAAGATGCTGCTGGTACAGTCAATTTAACGATTTGACCTGCTGCACAAGATGCAGAAAGCGCACCGTCAAATCCGATTTCAGACCAAGAAGCTGAAACGATACCAGTTGTGTGAGCGATTGTCACTGCTGAAGTTTCAGTATCATTGATTGAGAAACCATAACGGCCATTACCATAAAGACCGTTTACAGCTGCATCAGTTCTACCGAAATCGGCATCGTTTGCAGCAGAACCACCATTACCACCGAACAATGATTTACCATTGAAACCAGGTTGTCCAGCTTGTGATGTTCCGTATTTAAAATCCAAGAAGAATACAAGACCAGAAGGTAAGTTCATTGGTTGTACACTTACGAACTCTTTCGCAGCGATTTCACCAAAAATTCTTCTTACCAATGGTAATGCAACTCCTGACCACTCTTCACTTCCACCAGAAGCGTTTCCAGTACCAGTTTGAGTAGCTTCATCAAGCAATTGTTTTGCTTGGTTTTCTAACAACACTGCCATAGAGTGTTGCTCTCTTTCTTTTAAACCTTCAAGAAGACCAGTTTTTTCCCACTTGCTTTTCAATTGACGTGTTTCAGCCAACATTACTTGTTGTGGGTTTCTGCCTTCCATAAGTTTACTTAAATCAAAATTTGCCATTTTTTATTATTTTTTATGGATTGTTTATTTTACGATACCAGCTAATTGCTTAAAGCGGTTAGCTAATTCGTTTGAGCTTTCAGCGATGATTTCTTTCTTTGGAGCTGTTGTAGCTTGTGGCTTAGAAGCAAACCCTTCGGTCATTGTCTTCTTAGCTGCTACTTTTCTTTCAGTACCAGTGAACTTCATGCTTTCTGCTAAAGTTGCGTAAACCAATTTAACTTCTCTTACAGAAGTTGTTCTGTCTAAATTCTCAACTACTTTTACTTTTTGTTCGTTAGTTAAGTTGTAAGAACGGAACAATTTGTTTGCGAAAAGTAATTTTGCATTTAACAAATTTACTTCGTTGATAGTTGATTTCAAAGATTTGATTGTAGAAATTGCTTCTTTTAACTCAGCTTGAAGTTTTTCTTTTTCTTCATCATGTGCTGGTTCTTCAGCTTCTTCAACTTTTTCTTCGTCATCACCATATCCCATTTCACGTAAGATTTCATCTAAATCAATTTCTTCTTCATCGTGAGATGGTTCTTCAGTTGGAACTTCTTCAGCTTCAACTGCAGGTTCAGCAGCTACTGGTTCTTCAACCGGTGCTTCTTCACCTTCTACTGCTGGTTCTTCAGCTGGAACTTCTTCCTCGCCTTCTCCTGCAATTTGTGCTTCTAATTCTTTAATGATAGCTTCTAAATCTAACTCATCTTCGTCAGACTCTTCTTCTTCACCACCGAAATCATCAGCATCTTCTTCACCTTCTACTGCAAACTCTGAAGATTCTTCTACTTTTTCTTCTTCATCGTCAGCTTCGTTTAGGTCTTTAACTTTATCGTAGTCTTCTACCTCTGAACCTACTTCGCCAGATTGTTTAGAAATACCACTTAAGTCAGTGTCAGCATCGTTAGCTTTTGCTGCTGGTTGTTTGTTATCACCACCACCAATTTCACTTGATACATCGTTATTCTCTTCAACTTTATCTTCAACTTCTTCTTCTTCTTCATTCATTTCTGCCTGAAGTTTTTTTGAAAGTATAGATTGTAATCTTGGAGTAAACGCTTCTTCAAGAGCGATTTTAGCGTTAGCAATAGCAGTTTCACGCACAGCTTTAGCATCAGCGATTGCTTCTTTCAAAAGTTTTGAACTTGCCATTTTTTCCTTATTATTAGGATTTCTTAAGCTATTGTAATGTGAGCTTAAATAGAATTGTTTGATTGGCTTTTTGGTCACTTCTCATAAAACGAGAGTATTCATTTACCAATAAAAAACGCATATAGAAATGCGTTATTGTATCAATAAATATACAATAATTAACAAAAACGTAATTTTCTAAAGAAATTTTTAGAAAAGATAAATGTATGATGGGTATTTATCGTCTTTTAATTTTTGACGAATTCTTTCATCTGAACATCCAAAGTGTTCTCCGGCCTCTTTAAGAGAATAAAATTGTAAACCTTCACATTCAATAATTGGAAGTTGAATATCTATTTTTGAACGATGTTGAAGTTCAATCATTTCATCATAACTTATATCGTTACGATTTACTTTTACCCAATGACGATATGTTGGATTATTTGATTCAAAGTAATTTCTAGCTTCAGATTCTTCAATTCCCAATTTTTCTGCAACCTGTTTTGGATTCTCAAAAGGAACTCCACTAATTTCGTATTTAATTGTTGGATTAGTTTCTTCACCAATTACTTGCCAATCTTTATATTTTGATTTTGTACTTCGGCATCTTCTCTCTACTTCAGATGCAACTAAATTATTTGGGTCAATAGATATTGCAGCTTCTCTAAAACTTCTATATGATACACCATCAACAATGCACATAAAGTTATCACCATTATTAATAACTTCGGTTGCTACATCCGGATTACCCTTTACGAATACTAATATGTTTTGATGAACCGATGCTATTTTACGATTTCTTTCAAAATATGTATCAACCACTCTGGATGCCTGATGTTGTGAATTGAACAAAACCATATCATTATAGAAGTGCAATCCTGCTTCTTCACACGCTCTAATTGTTTTCCAAACTAATCCTTTATACTTCCCAATCTTATAATTTCCAGTTACCGATTGTTCTCTCACTTCGGATACAACTACTGCAAAGAACCGATTATCTTTTAATTTTCTTGCAGCTTTGTTAAGAATTGAATAATACTTTTTATCAAACGAATCTTCATCCATATTTGAAAGGTCAGCCGGGTCATCGGTATATTTCTCTAAATCATAGTAAGGTGGACAAGTAAAAACAAAGTCCTGAGTTTTATCCTGTATAGAATCAATTACCCACTCACTATCACCTTGTATCCAATTTGGTTTTTGAGATTGTTTTTTATTTGCTTCTATTTGTTCATCGGAAAGGTCAATACCATTGTAGATAAATCCCATTTCAGTTGCAACAATACCTCTTACACTACCACCCGCAAATGGGTCTAATACTCTACCTTCTTTTGGACAGAACCACTCATACATCTTTTCACAAAGTGTTGCATCAAATATAGAAACGGTATTATCTTCCCAAAAACGGGCTCTGGATTCGGTATTCTCTCTACCTAATTCTGATTGAATATTATAGGTGTTAATCCACCATCTTTTACGTTCTTGCCACTCTTTAGAACGAGTGTCTAAAATAGAGAAAGGTTTAATCATAACACAAATATACAAAAAAAGTTTGGTAATTCCAAACTTTTCTTTATATTTTTTAATCTATATTATTAGATAACTCAACATCTTTGTATAAATTGTTGAGATATTTTTCTTCAATATCCGCTAAATTTCTTCTTCTCATAGCCAATTCTTCCGTACCCTTTTTAAGTAACGGCATCATAGCTTCTTTTTTCTTTGGGTCTTTTTCTGCAAAATATTTAGCCGCTAATGATTTTTGTTTTTCTTCTAATTCTCTAACTTTCTTTTGTACAGCTGCATATTTTACATACATTTTTGGAACTCCACCGTATAACCCCGCTTCTTTAACTACTCCTTCTGGAACACAATTTGGAACTTGCTTTCCACCTTTATTCTTCATACCAACTTGCTTGTACCCTTTCCAACAAGGACCTGCTTCATTTACTGATTCGTATTTACTCTTATTTTTAGACCAATTGATAGTTGATATAGTAGCAGCGATATTAGCTTTAAGGTTTTCTTTTTCTTTAGGATGTTTAGCTTTTGTTAATAGGTACTGCAAATTCTTAACACTTTTTTCCATATCTCTAATTATGTCCGCTTCCCTATCCTCATTTACTTGCTCATTTGAATCACCATATTCGTGGTAGTTAGAAGCCGCTTGAGAAATATAGTTTTCTGAATTAGTAATATGGTCTTGAATCCAAGCAGGTATCTGCTTTTCTTCTTCACCCATTTTTTGTTTTAATTCGGTTGCAGATTTAATAATAGAATCTAACTGATTTTGAGCCATAGAAACTTCGTGGTCTTCAGAACCTTCTGCTTCATTTACAGGTTTAAATGCAGTTGCGTATGGATTAGAATAAACTTTACCATATTCAAATTTCTTACCACCCATAGTGAAAGAACCCTTACCAGCTAAATCAGTCAAACGAATCATTCTTATTTCTTTTTCATTGCAAGTCTTTCTCTCATTACATCAGTTGGGATGTCAGAGATTTCATAGTAACGATTTAGGATGTGACCCATATCTTCATATAGAGCATGTAATCTTTCATCCATTGCTTTTGCTTCTACAGCGAACTTATCAAATTGCTTACCTAACTTATCCAACTCACTCATATTTCTTTTTACAGTCTGAGCATCAAACCAATCGTTAGCTTCCCTTAATGATAATTCTTTTGCAGCTTCAGTAATAGCACCTAATGTTTCGGCAATTTCAGTCATATCTGAATTACGTTTCATTTGGTCTTGGAAAGTGTTGTAAGTTGAAATGATTTCTAAAAAATGTTTTTTAACTTCTAGAGATAATTTTCTATCAGGTTGTTGTAAATTCTCTTTTATAGAAAATTTACCATCAACAATTTTTACTTCACTTAATGCCGTTTTACGAATATCGTTATATGCTTTAGGAACTTTTGTACCATAAGATTGATTTTCTTTTTTAATTGAAAATCTATTATTATGCACATAATCGTATATATCAAATGTTTTTTTGCTCATCTTATACTATTTCAGTTATTATTTCTCTCATTAAATCCTGTGCTTTGCAGTAATCACCACACGCATCAGTACCAATTTGTTTTAGTGGATTTACGGACTCATTCATTGGGACCATAAATGCACCATGTGTAGATGGGTTAGAAACAAAATCCCAACCAATCAATTCAAAATCTTCTGCAACTTCTACTTTATTTGCACCCAAAGGTCTAGTTGAACCCATTCCTCTAGATGATATACCCAATAGGATGCCCGCTTTTAATAATTCTTTTAAAATATTACCAGATGGTGTTCCTAAAATTTCTACTGTTCCACAAAGGTCATCGCCTTCCCACCAAATTTCTTTAATATTGTGCGATACATTTTTTAAGTTAATTACAGTAGAATCTGGATGGTCTAATTCACCCAATGCTCTACGTTCTTTAATAAATTGAAGATATTTTTTAGCTTCTCTTTCTAATATTGGTTTTGGATATACTCTACCATTTTGGTTTTCTGCTCCAGCTCTTTGTAGAACACCTTTAACCAATACTCTCCCACCCTCATCTTCTTTGAGTTTACCTTCAAATAATTGTGTTTCTATTAAGAGTGATTTCATATTATTTTACTTTTAAACTTTCCATTTTAGCTCTTATCTTATTAGTAATCATTCCTAGTTGAGATTTATCAACTCCCAAACTATCAACTACTTGAGCAATTAATTGAAGTTTTTGTACACTATTTAATTTAGCATCTTTAATTTTTTCAATTGCCAATTTTAATCTTTGATTAACTGATGCGGGGATTATTGCTTTTGGTAATTCGGTTGCTACATCTTCATTGGTTTTTTTACTAGCTCTTAAATCGGCTAAATCATCACCTTCAATATCACCATCTTTATCCACATCTAATTTGTGTTGGTTACCCGTTAGGTCTTCGTTCTTTTCACCTTTATGATTCCATGCAGAATCTATCTTATTAAAAAAGTCTTTCTTCTCATCATCACTCATTTGTGATATTGATTTTCCAGCTTTTTCTAATGCTTTTTTAAAGAATTGTTGATATTCGGCTTCTTCAACCATTACTTCTTTTACTAATTCTTTTAATCTTTCTTTTGATATAGTTTCCTTATGCATAGGTAATCCTTTGTGTTTTGTAGATGCGAAATCTTTGGCATCTTTTTTTGTCATTGAATCTGCGGCTTTTTCAACTTCTTTAGATGGTGCATCCATGTCTCCTTTCTGTACTGCATGGACCATACCCATAAATCTTTGCTGTGCTTTTGATACTGCCGGCATATTATTATAATTTTCTTAATTTTTCAGTTATTCCCATTAACCTTTCTCTGATTTTATATAGAGATGCGTTTGTTCTTTTCCAGTAATCTTCTTTTTTAAGTCCATTTTCAGTCTTAATTTTAGAATACCAATTTACAAACTTTTCTATTTCAGAAAGTTGTTTATGTATATTTGAAACACCTCTACCAACTTTTGCTTTTGGTGAAGACATTTCTCTTTTTAATTCTAACCATCTATTTTCTGCTACAATCATCCCACTAATATCTGCTATTTCTGTATCATTAATATCTTTTGTAGAAGTTGGTTTTATAGGCAATCCTTCCTTTCTACTCGCAGGCACATCTCCTAAAGCGTAATCTTTTTCGGCTTCACTTACAATAGTACCACCCGTTACACTAGCTAATCTTTTGTTCTTTTTCTTTTCTGAACCAGGTTTTGTAAATGCAGCTGGAGTATTATAACCCGCTACATCTCCGGTTACTGTCATTTCATCCAAAGTTTTTTGAATGTTTCTCTCTCTAATGTACTTACGAATAGCTTCTTTTAATCTTGCTTCCATTATTTTACTTTAGATTTAAGTTCCTTAATTAGCTCATAAGAAAGCATAATAGATGAAACTTGAGAATCAGATACAGTCTTTCCTATTTTCATTTTTTCTAAAACGGAAATAGTTTCTGATAATTTAATTTGTGTAACTTTATCGGTTAATTTTGATTTAATACCATTTAATTCAGAAATTATTTTTGGTAATTCAATACCAACATAATCTTTAAATTTTGTTGTATTAGTAATGTTATTTATATACTCTTTCAACAAGTTCTTTTGAGAATTATTAAGATTTGTATATTTTTTGTTGAAAGTTTCTACTAGAATCTTATAGGTAAGTAAACGTAAATCTTTGTCTTGTTGTTTATAGGATTCAATCAACTTTTTATCTTCAGCTGGTTGAATTTGTTGAGCTGGCTTAGAAGTTATATTTTCAATTAGGGTAATTTTAGAATTAAAGATATCTTTAATATCATATCCTTCCGCTCTTTTAGATTCAAATACTTTATAAATTGATGCTAGTACTTTGTAGTTAGATATAGGCGACGATAGAAATTGTTCTATTTCAAATTTTGCTGAAATTTCTTTTATAAGGTTAAATTTTTCTTTAGAAAGTATTGATTGATTTAATTTTGAATGTGCATCACACACAGTCTCTACTAATCTATCTGCTTTTGTTTCTGAATTATACTTTTCTTTTAATAGTATATCATATAGACGTAATTCTTTGTTTAACTCCGTATTTGGAGCAAAGAATTCTGCCACGATTTTCTTTGCGTTTTCAGATTTATCTCCATTAAGAATTTCAAGAGTTATCTGTCTTACTAGAAGCTCAAATAACACTCCAGTATTCTTAAACTTGGAATGTTTAATTTTTTTCATTTACTTACCCTATATTTATTCTACCCTATAAACTAACACATATAAATATAAACAAATTTTTCTTTATTAAATTTTAGTTTCATCTAATAAGTTTTTTTCATCAAGCATATCCGATTTTTCATTTAAAACCTTCTTTTTTGATGAAATTCCATTTATATATTCTCGTGCAAGTTTTTTTGCGTTTATGTTTAATGTTCTATCCTCTCTTTTTCTCTCCTTATGGTTTTCATCATCACCTAATGGGTCTCTACCATACGGATGTTTATCTTTACCATAAGTGTTTCCTTCTCTTGGTCTTCCTACCCCCCTACTTAATTCAATTTCAGTTTTTAATTTACTGATTTCTTCTTCCACATTTTGTTGTTGTGGTGGGTTTGCTGGGTCTTGTCCTTGTTGTTCAATTGAATTCTGTCTAAAGCGGTCTTTTAGGTCTAATATTACTTTAGCTCTCTCAATATCTATCTCATCTTGGGATAATCCAAATACATTATGATAAGCCCAATCCGATGATAACATATTAAGTGCTTTAACATCGGATGCCAATCTTACTTTTTCGGACCACAAATTAACCTTTTCTTGCTCATAGATTGTAGAAGCATTTGTCAAACTCAATTCAAAGTTTGTCATTTCAGAATCCTCAATACCATTTGCTGCTAAGTGAACTACTGCAATTTTTGCCAATTCACTAACAACTGTACGTTGAATTCTTTCAATAGTTCTTGCAAAACGAACATCTTCTGCTGCCAACGTAGCTTTACCATTTACGTTTTCATCATAAGATAGATAAGCTTTTGGAACTCTTAAAGCTGCAAATAATTTGTTTTTAAGGTAATCAATATCTTCAATTGCTGCATAATCTAAACCAGCTAAGTTATCAATAGTTGTACCACTATCACTACCACGAACTGGTAGGAAGAAATCTTCAGTAAGATTTTGGATATTGTATTTTAAGTTGTAATCACCAGTATTTTTATCAACAAATGGAGTTTTCTTCATTTTATTGATAATCTTCTGCATATAGTTATCCACTTCTTGCGGTGGAATGTTACCAATATCTATTTTGAATACTCTCTTTTCAGGTGCTCTCATAATACGATGGATTAACATCGCATCTTCCATAAGAGATAATTGTTTCCAAATTCTTCTTGCACCCTCAATCATTGACTTACCATAAGGAAGGAAGTTAGTATCTGATAACATTCGGAAGTGAGCCATTTCGTACTGCTCATATTCCTTCTTACCAAATCGGTCTAATTCAATTTTATACTTAACGTAATCAGGATTGTTAGGGTCAGTACCCTCTAATCTTTCTACGTTATAAGTTGAGTGTGGTGCTACGTTAATGATACCTTTACCAGGCATAATTTCTAATGCCACAAATGCATCACCATATTTTACCAAGTTTCTAATCCAAGGCCATAAGTTAAACTCCACATTCATTATATCGTAGAATAAGTTGTGAAGCATTTCTCTTACATTCTCATTCGTTGATTTAATTTGAAGAACATCACCATATTCGTTCTTCGTTGTGGATTCATCTGCATATATGTCTAATGCCGAACCAATGATTGGGTCCATATCCATAGCATCATAATCTCTAAAAAGTTCTCTACGAACTTGATGATACGCCATTGATTGTGCACCCTGATGTGTTTCATAAAAAGACCTTTGTAATTTTGTGTATCTATCTCGTAAATTTACAAAATTTGTACTAGATTGTCTATCTTCAACATCAATTACTCTACGTTTACCATCTTTATCAACGGTTACGATTGCATTAGTTGAAAATAGTTTTTTAAGTCTCCCAAAGAAACTTCTATCGTCTTGGAATTGTTCTGCCATAATCTATTTTACCATTTTCTACAAGACCAATATCTTGCTTTTGTTCTTGGACCAGGATTATCACAATTGTGTCTTGCTCTAAAATTAGCCCTTCTACCAGGATTATTTTTCTTAATCTTTACACCTTTCTGACCGAAGTTTACTTTTATTACCTTACCAGTCTTTGGGTTTTTTACATATACCTTAAATTTCTTAACATCACCTGCCATTGGTTTGCCCAACTTTACTTCTCTTCCTTGATATTCAGCTTCATAAACACATCCACAATTAGCTTCTTCCAAAGAACTTTGATAAGATTTAAGATAGTTTATAAAATCATCCATATCTTCTTGCTCTACATCAAGCTCATCGTAATCATCAATTGGGTTATCAGCCGGAGTATCACCTTTTGAATACGCCTTATCTATGTATTCATCTTCTTTAAGTATTTGCGATAATTTAATCATTTTATTCTCTTTTTGATTTTGACATATATCATAAATATCAATTATTACCAAAACACCTCATTTTTATAACCATTGCGATAAGTCTTCAAAATCATCTCCTATTCTCATTTTCCAAGGATTATCCATTCTATCAGTAGGACTATAAATTCCACTATATTGCTGATTAGAACTTATACCACCCAACGCTCTTTTTGTAAGGTCAATACCTTCCTGTCTTAAACGCAGCGCGGTATCCCTTACCCACAACCCAATACTGAATGCCATAGTAAGGTCATCGTTATATCCCTTCATTGCTTCTGCTCTACCATTCATAAAAATAAAAGTGAATAATTCATCAATTAAACGATTAGAACGAATAGTAACCGATTTTTCTCTGAAATATTCATCTAACTTTGATACGATTAATGGTCTTGTCTTTGAAGTGGTTGAAAATCCTGCTACCATACCTCTTTCATCAGCACGATATTTGTTTCTCATTTGATTTTCAACATCCACATACTTTAAATCCTTACTCATATAGAATAAGTTTTTATAATCTCTATCTATACATTGTTGGATACACGCCCAACCAATATTTGAATTTTCCACTACTAAAAGAGCATCATTATATTCGGTTGCCAAATTAACTAAAAAGTTTCCAAAATCTTTTGTATCAATTTTACCTTTATATTCAGCAACCTGAGTTGCATTCAATATATCTAAAACATGACACGCAGAATAATCTGCCCCATCACCTCTCGCAACGTCCGCTACAACCATATAAGAACCATTTGCGGCTGGATATTCCCATCTCCAAAGGTTTCCATCAAATCCAGTCTTTTCAATTGGGTCTTTACAATAAGTTTCTTTATAGAACATTAATAGTTCAGGCTCAATAACAGTATCACCAGAAGAAACGAAGTCACAATCGCACTCTTGTGCTGCTTTCTTTTGTCCTAACAATTTTTCTTGCTCATCTCTCCAACTTTGGTCTCTTTCAGGATGCACTGTCCAATGTAAACGAATTGTATTGAAAGGATTAGTTCCTTCTTCTGCATCTAACCAAGTTTTGTGAAACCAGTTACCCACACCATTAGGAGTAGAAAGTGCAATACACGCACCACCTGTTGAAAGGGTAGATTGTGCTGATACCCATATTTCATCAATATCCTCAATGAACGCAGCCTCATCAAATATAAGTAAGGAAAGTGCTTCAGAACGTCCTGCATCAGGAGATGATGCAATTGCTTTGATTTGAGAACCATTATTTAATCTTAATGAAAGTTTGTTATCTTCCATTGAACCACCCTTTAACCAAGATGGAAGGAGGTCATGCATTACCCTTACTTTAGTTACCAAGTTTTTAGCAACCTCTTGTTTTGTTGCAATTACCAATATATTAAAATCGGAATTAAACAACATATTCCACAAAGAAAATCCAGCACAAAGAGTTGAGATACCTGTTTGACGTGATTTAAGAACAATATTAAAACGATTATCTTTAAATCCTGTTAATGTTTTTTCCTGAAATGGAAAAAGGTGAAAAGGTATCTTACCTCTCACCGGGTGCTGAATCATACAATATTTTTTCATAAAGTGTATAGGGTCAGTTGCACACTTTTTGTATTCTTCTGCTATAATCTCTTTTAAAGATTTTTTTTGTGTTATTCCTAAATTCTGAGTCATTAATCAGTTGGTGGTTTTACTAAATCGTAATTTTTATCTTTTAGTTTTTCCCATGCTTCATTTCTTTTTTGATAAGCTATTTTTAATTCTTCTTCAAAAGTATTAATATCCGCCTTAATCTCATTTCTCATTTCATCAGCATCTCTTTCCATTTTCCACTTTTCAATTTTACCGTCTTCATTTACAATTTCATATTCTTGTTTTACATCTTTAAGAGCTTGTTTAAATTGAGCTATTACTTCTTTACCATATGAAATCATATTTTGAAAGGTTCTAAAATCAGTATATTCCTTCCACAATGAATCTTGCTTAATTTGTAGTTCTTTTTTAGCTAAACATTTTGCACAATAACCGGTTTTACTAATTAATTTTTTATCTGCATTACTAATTTTTATAGTATTGCAATCACTAGCCGAACACGTATTTAATTTAGATAAATAATCTCTAACTTCGGACATTGTATCCGATAATTCATTAATTCTTACTTTTCCAAACTCTTTTTGTTCCCAAATTTTACCATCGGAATCGGTCCATTTCTCTCCTATTTCTTTTTTACGATTTTTTTCTGCTGATTTTTCCGCATCAGTAAAGGATATTTGTGTATTTTTTTCATACTCTCCTCCAGTTAAAACCATATTTGCCAACTTTCTACGCGTTGGATGCATGTATTTTTTTTGAAATTCCTTTGACATATTATTTATGATTATTCTAATAATAAGTATATCAAAATAAAAAAATTAAAATTAACGAGAATATTTAAAAATACCTAATATTTGATTGAGAGGTGCAAATGCACCTGTAAGTTTGTATGTATTTCCCCCATAAACGAATACAATACCTTCGTTTGGTACAATTTTATCAAATCCACCTAAAGCGTTTAAACGGCTTAGTTCTATTTTTAGCTTTTCAATTTTCTTTGGGTCACCACTTGCTTTTATTTGTTTAATAGCGTTTCCTAATTCTTTTCTCAATTGTTTAGTTGCATCTGATGGATTTGCTGTTAATACCGATTCCATAAATGATAATACATCCGCTCCCACTCCTAAAAATATTTCTTCAAATTTCATAAGATTATCTTTCATAATCTTTTGTTGGTCTTGTTTTTCTATTTTATCAGCCCAAGCTCTTATTTTATCATCCTGTATTTGATTTATACGCATTGATTTATCACCAAACGCCCATCTCTTAACCAATCCTATTTTTGAACCAATATCTAACTTTTTTGCATTCTTTTCTACAAAATTAGTCCACCAAGCTTGATGGTAATCCGCAACTCCATCGGAATCTGCTAATCCAAACTCTTTTTGAAGTCTATTAATCATTGATATGTATTTACCTTGTAGTTTAGAAAGTTCTTGTGATTTAGGTAAAGATTGCATTGGAGGTCCTTGAATTGTATATGTATCCTGAACATCTTTATTAACCTGCTTAATCATTCCAGCTAATATTTTTGCAGCTTCCTGATTCTCACCAATTACCTCACCTTCTTTATCATATTCAAAAGTACCATGAAACACTAACAGCGGTTGACCATATGGAATTACATTAGAGTTTTGAGGATATATTACTTCTAAATTCATAAAACATTTACCATCCTTAAAAATCTTCTTTCTTTGTGGTTCGGATAATGCAGCTATTGCTTTTGAAAGGTCATTCATTGCAAATGTATAAGCATCGGTTAAAGCACCTCTACCAGCAAATTGTTTTGCAACTTGACCAATAGTCATAGCACCTTCACCCTGATTTTTTGTATGTGATTTGTTTCTTGCCGCAACTAATCTACCATTTACCCAACTAATTGCCAACGCCTGTCCATCGGTTTTTTCTCTTGCCAAATCCAAATCACCATTTAATGCTCTTACTACAATTTGTTTAAGGTCACCAAATGTAAGATTCATCTGAATATCAAACGGGTGATTCATATGACCATATGCTCCACCTTCTAAAAGTAAACCCTCACTTAATGGGGTTTCAATTTTGGAAAGTTTACTATAATAATTTGGGTCTTCGTACAAATGGTCTAATGCAATTTCTTTAGCAACTTCTATATCAGTTGTATGTTCTCTTTCAACAGCATATCCTTTTATAAATTCGTTCTTTAAAGTTTGTGGACTTATCTTATGATGTTTAGCTATATCTGATAATGTCATACCTTTTGCCAATCCACCAGGTATTTTATCTTCTTTTACTTTAGTATATTCTTCGCTACCATCTTTATCCAATTTAGATTTTAATTTCTTAACATCTTTTGGATTCGGTGCACCATTGATATATCCACCAGGTAAACTTAAACCAACTCCCGCTCCTCCTGGTAATCCCATCTCACCCATAATCTCATCAACTATTTGATTGATTTCATCCTCTGATATTAATCCCTCTTTTACAACCTTTATATTTGCTTTACCATCCATTTCGGCCTGTTTTCTTTGTTCTTTTTCTTTTGTGGTCAATGCTTCTTCCCAACCCAAATCTTTTACTGCTTTTAAGGCATCACCTAACCAGTTTGTGTACGCACGTTTTGCTGTAAATTTCCCAATAGAATCGGTATTTTTAGGTTCTTGCATAATTGGAAAATTAGTAACCTGATTTCTCGGGTCCATCTCTTTATAGTTTACTAATTCTTTTTCTTTTTTTAATTCGTCAGGTCTATCAACCACATCATATCCAATTTTTTTACCTCTTGTTTTAGCCTGATTGTGGTATTGTTTCCAAGATGATGCAAAAGGACCTGTACCATCGTCTGTTTCTATTCTTTCTACGCCGTTTGCAAATTGAACCGAAATTTCTTTTAGTTGCTCTTTTTTAGGAATTCTAAATGTTACTGCTTTTTTACCATTAATTGTTGGCATTCCATATTCATCTTTACTTATAGATTTAACAACTACTTTTTTGTTTTTAAACCTACCCATAAGAATCGTATCACCAACTTTAACGTTAAGTTTAATTTCTTCGTTTATATATTCTTTCAGAGATTTTAGTTTCAGAGTAATCATTTTGAATATCTGCTCATCAAACTTTGGGTATGCTTTTAAGAACCCTTTCTTTCTATCTGCAACGCTTCCTGCACTTAACCAATAACGAACATCAGTACCACTAATTGGATTTGATTGAGCTGGTGCAATATAAACATATCCTCTATCTAAATAACCAGTATCTACTTTACCCTTATATGGTTTAAAATATTTACCACTTAAACGTGATGAATCCTTTTCACCCACCGCAGTCACAAAGGCTGTGGTATCTGAATCAAATTTGTTTAATATTTCTTCTGGAGCGTATGGGTTTTTTATACTTACTATTTTGTTTGATGGAATACCAAACATTTTTTGCATTATAGCCTTTTTCTCTCTAAACCCAAAAGGAGATTTTTTTGAATCGGTAACATCAGAAGTTCCAATGTACACGCTATCTTTTCCGAACTTCTTAACTAAATGTTCGTATGTGGCAAAGTGCCCTTTGTGAAATGGTTGAAAGCGGCCTGAATAGACAACAACCACTTTGTCTATCTCAGCCGCTTCTCCCAATATTGTTTCTACTAAAAATTTTGCTAATCCCTTCATATAGTTACTATACTATATAAATATTTGGGATTACTCTTTTACAACTTTCAATCCACTAGAACCATCTGGCATAGTTTGTTGAGATTGTTGAGATTGTTGTCTTTGCATCTCAGCCAATTGTTTTCTAGTTGGTGCGCCAGGTTGGTACTGAATAGTTCCATCTTGAATATTGATTCTACCTTGTGGATATTTTTCATCCAATCCATCAATAATTTCTCTTAATTGAGAATTTAGTGCTTTAAATTCATCTTCACCCTTTTCTAAAAAGTCATCCATTCTGATGATTTCTTCATTGATTTCTTTCTTACGAATGTGAATTTGTCCAAACTCTACAATCAAACTTTGAATTTTTTGATTATAATCGTTAATAGAATTTAGAATATCTGCATCTATTTTTGCAGTTTCTATCGTAATTTGTTGTTGTTGTGGTACATTATCTAAACCTGCCATAAATTATTGTTTTATTATTTGTATATATAACTATATTGTTTTTTTATTTTTCAAACACCGAAACTCCCCTTTTTTTCACAACTTCTCCCGCACAATAGTTTCCCCATTTTATAGATTCTTCTACATCATTAGAACTTAAATACTTTGCAACAAATCCTGCTACAAATGTATCACCCGCACCACTTACATCGGCATTATCTATTTTTTTAGTTTTAATTAGATTCCCCTTATACGATGCTCCTTTACCATCCAACGTTATAATTATTTTTTCGTCTAACCATTCATTTTCTACAATTATATCGTGATTATTTTGTGCCTCAAATCTATTTAATTTTATATATGATATATTTCTACACCAATCACCCAATGTTTTTTTGGTATCAAGTATGATTAAATGATGTAATTTAGAAATTTCAAATATATCATTTTCGGTTAGAAACCCTTTACAATAATCCGAAATAACAACCGCATCAAATTCTGATAAAGGTGGTAGTTCGCTAATATTGATTCTTTTTACTAAATCATTTTCATCTACCCTTAAATAAAGCTCATTTGTATCTTTATTTATATATCTGGTTTTAATAATATTTCCTTCACCACAAAAAGTTTTTACTTTTATATCCATTGATTTCAGATTTGCAGCAGTGTTAGCAGCCATACCCAAATTTACAACCGTTTCAATCGGATTAAAAATAGGACCGTTTCCTTCGGGTGATTTTCTAGTTGATGTCCCATATATGAAAACATCATTGCATTTCTCACCAATTACTAAAACTTTATATTTTGACATCTCCTAATATTTTTGATGTACTTATATTATTTATTTTTTGAAAAAATTCTATTTTGGGAACATATTCCACGCCAATTATTTGATGATATTGATAATCATCACCTATTACCATAACATCTGGCTCCCATTCACGTATTCTATTAATAAGTTCGTCATCCGTACCAAAAGATACAACAGAATCAACAAAACGAATAGATGAGATAAAATCCATCCTATCAGAAAGGGTATTAAAAGGTCTTTCCCTACCTTTTTTATCCCTAACTCTTTTATCTTCGTCCAATCCAACCCTAACTGAACCAAACTTTGAAGCGTGTTCAAGCAAACGAATATGACCAATATGTACAATATCAAATGTACCATTTACCCAAACTTTTTTCATTATAAAAACTTTTCCAATTCTTTAATAACCATTTCGGATGTTATTGATTTAGTACATTCAAATTGTCTTTCAGTACCTTTGTGGTCTGGACACCAATTCCAATCGCCTGGATCAAGTCTTAAACGATTAAAACACCCCTCACATTTTCCTTGCGGTGCTCCTATACGAATACAATCTTCCATCTCTGCCCACTTATAAGAAAATCCACTTATTAATACAGTTGGTACATCCAATGCCCAGCTTAACCAACTTAATCCACTACCTATTCCAATAAATGCCTTTGATTTCAACATTTCATCCATAACTAATTCAATTGGACCATTTGGATGCCTAACTATACCGGAAGGTAATTGATTTCCCATATAGTTCTCACCTTCTTTTGAAAGTAGTTTTACAATGTAACCTCTATTATTTAACCAGTCTACAATATCCTGCCATCCTGTTGGGTTATTCCAAAATTTTGATTGTGCAGTTCCATGTATTCCAATACAAACCTGCTTTAAACCTGATTCTTTGTGGGGATTTCTATCTTTTAATCTTGGTTTTATTTCTCTAAAGTTTAAACCCAATATATCCGAACACATTTTTTGCATCGTTTGTTGTTTCGGGTCAATTGGATTTTTATAAACGTTTATTGAACTATCTTCGTTGTAAAATAAACCAATTGCATACATAGCATATAAGTTTTCTACAACCATACCCGGTGTAACAAATTCTATATCAGGATATTTTTCTTCAAAAAGATTATTCATAAATGTTGAAACAATCATTTTGGCATTATGCAATTTTCCAAATTCTTCTACATACGGCATCCATGCTAAACTATCTCCCAATGCTTTTGAGTCTAATGCCACATAAACTCTTTTATCTCTAGCATCGTATAAATGTTCGTACCAAAGTTTATTATCTTGATATATTTCAATTTTCCAATCAATAAAATATTCAACATTACATTTTGTCCACATATTGTTATTGATTTCCGAACTATACAGTACTGCACCAGTTTTATTATTTATAAACTTTACTAAATATTTTCCTGGTTTCGGGCCTTTTATTTCAACCGTAGCACCTCTTACAAAATGTAAAAAAACTTTATTATCTATATTGGCTTTATTATTTACATTTTTAATAATATTTTCATATATATTTTTATTGTAATCCATTAACTCCAAGTTTTAATTTGTAAATCTAATAATGAATATCCTTCTGCTTGTTTAGAATACATTTTATTTGTTGTATATCTTTTTTTAGGATGGTGGTAAAATACATGATTAAACCATAAATCACCTACATCCCAACCACAATCTTTTATTCTATCCATCCACCAACCTTTAGTTCGGTTTGGAATTAAATAACAATGTGCAAGGTCTTGTGCATGTCCAGTCAAAGTAAATAATTCATCAATTTTAGTTCTTTCTCTAGATGGGTTATTTGCAAATGAAATAAAATAAGCATCATTTAGTTCTGACATAAAACATGCTTTATTTACCACATCTACAAATTCTTCTAAACCGGTATAGATAAATGCATCCGCTTCAAATATTAAAGTATAATCATAGTTTTCTTCATCAATAGTTTCTAATGCGTATCTATGTGCTAGGTAACAACCATAATGTCTTCCAGTCATCCAACCCAATCCGGCACCTGGCCATAGTTCACCGGGTTTATTATCTTTACTAATATGTTCTGGTCTTCTGCAATTTTCAGCAGGTGGGATTCCTTCATATACTTCGTTGATAATTGGTTGATAATCTATCCCATAGTTTTTTAGTTGTTGAAGTGATTGTATTGAAACTCTTTCTCTCATATCATCGGGTCTAGTCAACATATGTTTCACCTGAATTCTTGGTTTTCTTCTTATAAATGAACGAAATCCTTCTTGAAACTGCCCATAAAAGAATTCATTAGCAGCTTTTGTTACTCCATTAAATACACCATAATCATCACCTGTAATATATCCGCCCGGTTTAACTTTTTTATACCAAACGTTCAAATCTTCCATTAAGGATTCATAAGAATGTCCGGCATCAATCATTATAAAATCTATACTGCTATTTCCGAAATTATTTGATGCATTTTTAGAAGTATCTTTTATAACATTAAATTGATTATAGTTATTTGATAATACAACATTATCTATAAATTCATAAAAAATATCACCATTAAAACTATTAACTATATTTTGATGCAAAGCCTCATCATCAGTACCTTTCCATGTATCTACACTTACAAAATTAATATTTTTTTCCGATTCTCTTATTTTAGTAGCCAAATAGTTAGTAGATTTACCAAACCAAGCACCTACTTCAACGAACAATGAACCATCTTTAGCTTCATCTACAAAATTATTATACAACTCTTTATACGCAAACCAACCTGGTATTTCATTAAATTCTGGTTTTAATTGCTCAAGTATAATTCTTTTTGTAAGTTTTAAATCATCATCAATATACGTTACCAATGGATTATCATCATAGGTATTCAAATAAGTGTGAAGTTTTCTAAAAATACAAGGAAGACCATATGATAATGCCTCTTTAACCGATAAAGGATTTAATTCTAATTTTGAAGAAAAATAGAAAAAATCGCAAGCTTCATAAAATGTATCTACATCATTTCTTTCACCCCATACAATACAATTATCTGGCTTAAAATCCATCAATGGCCTCCAATAATTTTCAAAATTCATTGCTTGATTACCAACAAAATGAAATTTAATTTTATATTTTTCCAACTGTCTTGCGATGGCAAATATTTCACCTTGATTTTTTCCTTGCGAAAACAATCCTACATTTAGAACATGTTTATATGTTGGGTCTAACCCTAATTTATTTTGAGCTTCTTCTTTATTAAAATTATATTTTTCAATAGGGTATTCCCAAACCGATGTTTCAATGCCTAATGATTCAAATCTTTGTCTACTCCATTCCGATACTAAAACGTACTTATCAGGATGGTAAATGATTTCAGATGGATTTGTTAATGAACCATGTGTTGTACACACTATAAAATATTTTCTTTCACTTGAAAATAGTTTTTCTACTACATCAATTGGTAAATCATATTCTGGAATTTCCTGAAAATGAATTATATCAGGATTAAAAGTTCTTATATAATCAAAGATTTGTTTTTTGTTTTCACCCAATGTATGTACGGGTACTAAAGATTTAATCCTATTTTTTTGAACTACATATGCATCCCCACCACTATTATTGATTTCAATAACCTCAATTTGAAAATCATTTAAGAAATGTTTAATTTGCTTGTAAGTGTATTGGGGTTGTCCACCAGTAGAAAGGTGTGGACAAACGTATAACAATCTTTTTTTACTCATAACTACAAATATACAAAATTATTTGGAATTTACCAAATTTATTCTTCAAAAGTTACAGTACCATCTTGAAGATTTACTTCTCCATTTGGGTATTTTACTTCCAAATCTTTTAGAACTTCATCTAACAAAATTTTGTTTTTTGAAAATGTTTCTTCTAATGATTTTTTATAAGCTTTTAAATCTAAAAATCTTACTTCAATTTGTCCTAATTCATAAATCACATCGTTAGAATCGGATTGTAATTTTCTTAATTTATCTACAATTTCAGCAGATAATTGTTCAGTTTTTTGTGGCATAACGTTTTATTTTGTATATATAAATATATGATTTTTTATTTTGAACCACTTATTGCAGCCTCTAAAGATTCTACTCTTTGACTTAATTCCTGTACAGCTTTCCACAACACAAATACTAATTCTCCTTTATTAATACTTTGTACAACCTTTTTTTGCGGACCTGTTGGATTTTCTGGATCATCTTCTAACTCATAATCAACCCATTCTTCCAATCCCGCTGCTTCCAATTCTTCTGCAATAATACCAATTTGTTTTTTTGGATTTTCAAGTTCTTTATCAACATTCCAATAGAAAGTTCTAATAGGAGTTTTATTAATTGATTCAATCAATGATGGATGAGTCCAATCTTTAATATCATATTTAAATCTTGCAGAAGAATCAAACCTACACAGCCACCATTGAAATCCACCCGCATCAATTTTAATTTGTACGTCTCTTCTTTCTCCACCAAGTTGACTGGAACCTGGAATGTTTTTTAATTGAAGTGATGGTCTAGTCTGTCCGCCAGTAGTTATTGCACCTATTGTGCCTTCGTATCCACTATTAGCTAAGTTCCAAGTAAAAGTATTAACGTCTACAATATTTTGGTTACTCATATCCAACGGCCCATCAACAATTTCTAGTGCTGCTGCCGAAGCATGTGCGTTTTCAATTCTCACCGCTGGTACACTTGAGTTGGATGCAACATCTAAAAGTGGAACACTAGTACTTCTTTCAATTTTAACATAGTTATCAATATCTGCTGCTGCTAAAAATCCATTACCTGCAACATTTACTTGAGAAAGTTGTTTATTAAACGTATTACCGGTATTTATTGACCACGTACCACCAGTAATACTTCCTACTCCACTATCTATATAACATTGAACTACACCCCTAACGTGAAAATAATATGTACCAGCAGAAGGTATAGTAACATATACTGGATATCCACTACTTGCATAAAATGCACCTTCATCAAATGGTCCACCCAAATTATCAGAGTATCCAACATTAAATGTGTGAATAAGATTTCCTGTAAAATTCGCTGTATCCCAAACTTCTACAAATATTTCAAAATACAAATAACCACTAAACGAACCATTTGAATTCATATAAAATGGATTAGCTCCCCACGAAATACTATTCACTTTATATTGTCCAGCCGAAGATATAGAAACACCTGTTGTATCTAAAGCGGTTATTTCATTAAGTAGAGGAGATGAACTATTATATGAACCATTCATACTAATACCAGGAATAGTACTCATTACGAAACTACCTCCACCGCCACCTACTGCTGGTAAATTAGCTTGTGAAATTTCAATTACTTTTTCATCAGATGTATTATTGACTGTAATGGTTACATCATTTGGATTTAATACAATGAATTCATTTACATCTTGTAACTTTCCTTGTTCAACTCTCCAGTTTCCAATTTCAGAAATAACAGTATTATCTGTTACAATTTTTCCTTTAATTGTTAAGTTTGCATTATCCCAATAAATGTAAGGTAATCCAGAACCAGTAATATTTCCAAATCTAAACTTACCATCATCTTGTAAATAAAACCCTGGTCCACCCGCAGGTCCAACTAAAGATGTTGCGTTCGCACTTCTAATTATCCCACCATTAGTACCACTTTGTCCAATAACCAATGAACGATAAATGTTTGCGTCTTTAGCCAAAAGAATATCAGTAGCTACCGATGCAAAATTGGCCATTGTTTCAAAATATGTAGCGTTAGGAGGGCAACCAGTTGTTCCTTTTGTTAGTCCATCCGCTGCATTTTTTAAAAGATAGTATGTACCGGATGCTAATGTTACCATTTTAGATGTGGTGTTACTAACCCATACAAAACTAGAATCTAAACTGGTGCACTCACCAACAAAACTTATACCAGGTCCTGCGGCTCCATTTGCACCAGCTGCTCCTGCTCTCGATTTTGTTAAAGATTGAACTTTTGTTATTGAAAAAGAATCTCCATTTAGTTTTTTACCAGCTAATGTATATGTTACAGTTGCCTGGTCAGCAGTCATATTACTATGATTTGCTACTACCGCGTAGTTTCCACCATCGGTTATACCGCCGGCAGTTATATTTGAAGTGGCGGTTGAAACGGTAAACTTACCTGCTGCAGTACCAACACCATCATAATCTAATTGTGTTGCACCTTCATAAATGTATATATCAGTACCACTTCCTGCATATGAAGAAACCGTACCATCACTAGCCGCTGGTAAAGTATGTGCTTCATTTGTTAAAATTATTGTTAATGCATCAGTACCTTCTTGCACCCTCGCAACGGTTATAGTGTCTGTTATTGAATCTGCAGTTGCTGTCACTTCAACCAAAGTGTTTGAACCAAAGTCTGCCTTTCGTAAATAAACTGTGTTACCCGTTGTTGTTACACTACCACCAGTTGCCGAATCATATAGTGTTACGGATGGTGAAGTTGTCCAGCTTGTTGTAGCGGATATGTTTTGTTTATTTGAAGTAAACTCAATGTAATTTGGAGAAAGTGTACCATTTTGCGCTTCAATAAATACTTGACTAGATGCTTCTAATCTCAATAGTTTTGCTGCAATCGGTGCGATTGTCCAAGGACCTGCACCAGGATATCCTGTAGTTACATTTGTGTTATTCGTAGATGTATGGTCTGAATTTGATGTCCACGTATTTCCGCTATACGTTACTATATCGTTTGTATAATATAAAATACCACTTGCCCACGGCCCCATAATACGTCCTTCATTAACTCCACCAGGCGTTTGTTTCAATGCTCCTCTTAATATTAATGATGTACCATCCCATGCTAAATAATTTGTTGAAGCACCAACTTTAAAATCATTACCGGTATCATACCAATAATTGTTTGCGTTTAAATATAAACCATTGTTAGCACCATTAACACCTCTACCAAGTTTCATTCCGCCGGCGTTCAATAAACCACTTAAAATAAGAGATTCACCATCCCACTTCATAAAATTGTTGCCAGAATAATCTTTTATTGACAATCTACCATAAGTTCCACTAGCCCCTTGCTCATACAATCCCATCCAAATACCTGGTCTATCATATCCAATGATACCCGTACCGGATGTTCCTGCCGCTCCAGCAGTTGATGGATTATTACTTGTACCACTCGTACCACCAGTACCAACCGTACCATGTTGACCAACTGATATGTATGGGTCCGGTCTTCCACCAGCCAAAACTATATTAGCGTATTTAGAAGTATTATTATATGTACCAACATTAATTGTATTTTTAACATAAGATTCTTCAAATATTGCTATTTTAGCCGCCACAAAGAAATCTTGCTGTCCTAAATACTGCCAGTATGCAGTATCGGTATATGTTGGTGATAATGGATTTGTTGGTAATCGTTTACCTACTAATACTGCATTATTATCAAATGTACCCGGTCCTGAACCACTTATAGCAGCCCAATAGTGCGTATCACCTGAACTACCTGTTGGGTCTGGAAATATTACTGCATCTCTACGTTGATTTGTTGTTTCTACTGAACCTATGTAATCTTCGGTTTCATTCCATTGACCTCTCATTACAATACCAGGTCCGGTATTACCCTCAAACTGAACTGATAAAGATTGTGTTTTATAGAATGTTTGTCTATCTTCACAATTAATTTCATAAACTATTTCACCGGCAATATTCGTTTCAGGATTGTCCCAAGCAGTAATTCCAGGCATTGTAGCAGGATTTCCATATAACCAACCATATGCTAAACTTATATTATCATTTGCTAAATGAATATAATTTGGTTTAGATGATACCCTAACTCTACATTGCAATTCATATGACGAAGAACCATACGCATCAATTTTAAGATTTGTAAATGAACCCGATTGTTTATGTGCTAATTCATAAGACCCCCTATATGCTCTTATTATATTAGATGTATTTCCTAATTCTATTTCACCAGATACTCTATATACAACACTGGTATTATCGTTTTGCATTTGAATATTGTAAGGGGCCGGTTCAGTAAAATTAACTGAAAATGACTGTGTTACAAATTCTGTAGCTCTTGTTGGTGGTCTATTAATTGGATTTGTTGCAACTTGATTTGAATATCCCTCAAATTCAACTTTATATACAATTTCACCAGTTTTATTTATTGCTGGTTTTTCCCATCCAATAATATCTGGCATTGAAGCCGGGTTTGTAAGAATTCTATTAGTTGCCAAAAGTATCCAAGGCGATTTACTATAAATTGATGCCGAAGAAAATCCTAATATACCTAAAGGTAAACCATCAATACCATTATCGGATGATTGTGGTGCTGGATAATTTCCTGTAATTACATTTTGTAAACTTGAAGTTCCTTTAAATGTTGGTAATTTAATTGCAGTTCCTAACGATGATGTTGAAAATAAATCAGCCGTAATTGAAGTGTTTACATTATCAGCTGCAATTTTATATGCATCTGCACCAGATTTTAGACCACTAATTGTAATTTGTGCTTCTGCTTTAAATGGAAAACTTGTAATTAAATTTGTACCATCCCAAAAATAAACTTTAAAAGTTTTCTTTTGACCAGGACCAGGCGTATAAGTGGAATCAATTATTAATTCATCAAAATAATTATTTTGCGCATTTTTATTTGGATAATATCTTGTTTCACCAAGTGGAGTTTCGGTAACACCATCATCTTCTATAATATACCAGTCAAATGTATTCGCAGTTCCAGTTAATCCACCTAATTCTAAAGAACCAGTTGTATTGAATGCAGTTGCTCTCAATACTATTGGTTCAGCCGGCACAAAGTTTCCACCATCTCTATCGTATGTAATTGTATCGGATGAAGCAACTAATTGTAAAGTCCTAGCGTTTGGTACTGATACATTTTTTGTAAATGTTTGAGTACGAGTAAAAACAGATGATGTATATTCGTGTCCACTTCCTAATGCATTTGGATATACTTGAATTGTATATGTTGCACTTGCCGAAACATATGGATAATCAAATCTATTAAATGTCCCAAACGAACTACTTGCAGAACCAGTTACCAACGAACCAGTTCTTATATTCCAAACATTACCAGTTCTAGTTTCTATTGAATTTATTTTCCAAGTTCCTGGTAAAGATGATGTATTGTATAATAAGAAATCATCTCCTTCTTTTACAGTTATAGATGTATTTGCATTTGCGTATGATGAAACGTATCCAACTTCATCGGCTGGGATTGCCACAGATGTTGGTGATATAACAATTTGTATTGGTGGAGCACCATCTAATACTTTTGTATAATTTACCACAACACTTGCAGTGTATATAGACGAAGTAAAATACGGATGAATTACTAATGGATATGTAATACTACCACTTAAATTTGTTAAATTTGAAGATTGAGATACAATAAGTGATGCAGTAAATGGTACACCAAATGATGATGTAAAATGTATATTACCTGCTTTAACGTTTTGTTCTATAATAGAAGAACTTGCAATATAAAATTGACCATGTGAGAAAAAAGGGTGTGATGCTGCACTTGAGCTAAACGCCAAATATCTAGCACCTTGCTTTAATCGTATATCGGTAATACTTGGTTTATAATCATTTACGATACCTCTTGAATTCGCGGCCAAAGTTATTGCAATTGGATTTACTTCAAAAACAATTGTTTCGTCACCAGGTGTACCTTGAGGAACGATTGTAAATGTTTTATCTACCGAAATTGATGCAGTAGTACTAGATGGTGATGTATATGGTTCGTTATAAGTAAATGTAAATGTTATATTTTTACTCTGTGATAAAGGAGAACGAACAACCGAATTTAATGCACCAGCAGGTATAATTCTTTTTGCTTCATCAACTGCTACCACTTTAATAGTTGAATCTACACTTTGTGTTGTATAATACAACCAATATTCTGGTACCCAATCTGTATTTAAAGACATTGAAGGAAAAACTTGAAAAGATGCCGTTATTTGGTCAGTTGTACCTCTTTTATAAAAAGATGCGGTAGCAAAAGCAAATGTTGGTCTAAAAAATTTCTCGTTTCTCGGGTCAATATTAAATGTATCGGTATTATATGTTACAACAGGTGTATCTAAACCATCTTGTAAATCTTCAAGTATAATAGATGCCAAAACCGATGCAGAAGTAATATATGCTGGTCCAGATGCTGCCGATTGTGAAGACATTAAATAAATGGTTCTTCTCGTGTCAATTGAATCTCTATTAAATGTAGCATTATAATTTATTTCTCCACTACCTAAAGAACCACTTGTTAATCCTTTTATAAATTTACTAGAGGAAGCCTTTGCAAGATTAATAAACTTTTCAGGTTCAGTTAGTGGGTTAAGCGATGCAGATAATACGTGCAATTGCTTATCAGGCCATCCTTTTTCCGGTTTAGTTAAACTACTTATTTCAATATCATTAACACCATCAATTCTAATTGCCTGAATTTCTAATGATTGTGTACTACTATTTTTAATTTGAGTTCCTCTGTATGGTCTGATGATGTGATTAACTCCACCAAATCCATCTAATACTCTGCTGAATATAACCGTATCGGTAAACCCTTCAACTTCTCCAGTAATTTTTACTATCTGAACAGTTTTATCACTTCTTGATCCTGTAAAATGTTGAACTGTCATTGTTGGTGCATCGGATGTGATTCCATCTAATAAACCAGGATAACCACCTCCAGAAGTTATTGAGGCGGTATATTCATGTCCAAATAATTCATTACCATCAAAATCAAAAGATTGAGATGTATAGGTTACCGAACCTGTTAATAAATTTTTAGTAACACTAAACCCAACAACGGTTGGCGGTACTGGGTTTGAACCCGAATCAAATTGAAATTGTAAAGAACGAGGAGTAAATACTAATCCTTTTTGTAATTTTTGTAAATTACCACCATTAAAAGTTTTACTTGCTTCAACTAAAACAGGAATGTAATTATTATTAATATCGTAAAATTCAAAACGATAATCAAATGTTTCTTCAGGTAAACTTCTTGGTACACTTTGTATAAATGTAATCTCATCAGGAGAATATGCAGTTTCTTGCGATGCTCTTAAACTAACATCCGAAATATACCAATCATTTCCTTTAACTTCAAAATAAAGTTTTGTATTATTAGATTCTTCTGCTTTAAAATTTGCAGTTATTTGATTCTTTTGTAATAGAGAATTATCAGAAGTTATAGTAACAATATTTTTTTCTACCTGTACAGTTTTTGGTGAACCATTTACAGTAGCAATTTTTGAACCACTTAAAAAAGCTCTCAAATAATTATTTGCAGAAACTGAACCATCACCAACTCTTGTATTAAAAGTTAGTGTATATTCAATATTTTCAGTAACTCCTAAAGAAGCGGTTGTATAGAAATAGTTTGAGTTTGGACTATCTAATTGTACAGAATTATATAAATAATTTTGATTAAAACTAGCAACTATACTATTTGATGATGTGGCCCAATAATTTTTATAATTTGTATTATCAAATAGACCATAGAATTCTTCATTCTTAATTTGAGATTCTAAATCTCTTAATATTTCGTTTGATTCTAATCTTATTTCTTGAACAAATTGATAATCAGCTAAATCGGATTGCGATTTTCTAAATATTTTTACTCTAGCCACATCACCAATAAATGTTGTTAAATCAGTTAGAACAATTTTAGCAAATGAACCAGTCAATGCTGTTTTTAAATTATTAACTCCTTCAACATAATTAAAAGATGCGGTATATCCTTCATTTTCAAAATTTGAAACTAAACTATTTTCAGTATAAGGATTTGATACCAATACTTCTTTATTATTTAATACACTATCAACATTAAAATTATAACCCAAAGTTGGTGCAAAAATTTGAGTTCCAACAACTGAACCCGTCCAATTTGTAGAATCTTCAATTCTTAAAACATAAGTTGCTGGTAAAGTGTAATTAAACAGATACTCACCAATTTTTGGAAATTGTGCAATACCACTCATAGAACCAGTCTGCACAACGGTAGTTGTTACATTATTAAAAATTGGTTTTACAATCTCTGAAATAGAAACTTTTGGTCTTCTATAAAATCTTACTTTATCTTCGTTTGATAATAATCTATTGACCTGAAAACTTTTCTCCCATTTTACATTATAAACATTTTTCCATTCATCAGGCACATCCCTAACAACACCGCCTTCTTCAATGTATGTTTTTAGTTCACCTAATATTGTTATTTTTGCAGTACCAATTGGAGTATCCTCGTATATATAAACTGCAACTACTTTAGATGTACCTTCGTAATATTCAGGTACACCATTACCAGGTTCAAAATATATTGGATTACCTTCTACATCTAATATTTGTATTTTAATTTCGGTAGTTTCTTTTAAATGCTCACTACCCTCAATTAAAAATCCATTTTTACCACCTGTAAAAGAATCTTTAAACTCTGTTATTTTAAAATAGGTAGAGTTTGGATTATTATCTACAATGTATGTTTGAAATGAAGATAAATTTTGAGTTAGGGTTTCGCCAAATTTTTTAATTACTGCCATCTATGCTTGAGATTATATAAGATAAATATTCAGATAATTTTTTATCTTTATAATTATATATAGAAATCTAAAGAAAACTAAAGAAGTGTATGAAAAAATATGCAATGATACAAATTGATGCACAAATACATCAATTATTGAAGGATTTTTGTAAGGAGAAAGGTTACAAAATTAATGGGTTGGTAGAAACCCTTATAAAAGAAAAAGTGGAATCTGTTAAAAAGACTCCACCAAAAAATGTATTACCCGTTACTAAAAGTTAATTTTTGAAAACCCATTTTCCTTTCGGATTTCAATTAACCCATCCACAATATCTCTCATTTGTTCCAAATGGGAAATCATCCAAATAAAATCAAATTGTGTTTTTAAATACTGCATCATCATAAAGAGTGATGAGAGATTATCTGCATCCAAAGTCCCAAACCCTTCATCAATTACTAAAAAGTTAGGTCTTGGTAATCCACAAATATTAATTAGAGCCACTCTAATGGCAAGGCCCGATATAAATTTTTCCATACCGCTACACATCTCTAAAGTCCATTGTTGGTCCTCATAAACAATTTTAGCATTAATATTTTTACCGTCAGTATCCATTGAAAGTGAAAAATCCACAACCTGTGCAAGTATGTTATTAACTTCTGATTCAATTACTGGCATCGCTTTAGATATAAGTTCATAAGGAACACCATCTTTCTTTACAGCATCTAAATAATATGTGTACAATTCGTTTTTAATTTCTAATTCTTTAACTTCTTGAATCTTAGCTTTAGTACCATTGATATATGATTCCAATGAACCTATCTCACCAGTAACACCCAATATTTTTCTATTGGTATCCTTAATAAGATTTTCCAATTGTTTTTTATCAGTTTCTAATTGTTTAATTTCCTCATTAATCTTTTTATTCTTTTCAATTGTTGCCTGATTATCGTAATACTTCTGAATATCAGCCTGAACAGTATCTAATTGATTTAGTAATAATTCATAATGAGTATTTAATGATTGTAACTCAGCTTCAGCCTTTTCAGATACTACTACACCTTTTTGGTATTTGTTTCTTAAATCAGATAAAGTGTTCCAAACATCCTCAACTTCGGCAAACGGTTCAGCTTCTTTGATGAGTGAATGATGTTTTGTATTAAGTTCTTCCAATTGTGTTTCCTGAACCTTTACAATCTCTTTTGTGGCAATAGCATCTTTTACAAACACATTGTTCATACAAAATTTACAATTTGGGTCATATTCATGCTTTTCCAAATGTGATAGTTTCTCTAAATTTCTTTCATATTGAGATTCTAAACGGTCTATTTGTTGATTGATATCTGCCAATTTTCCTTTTGCAGCATCCCATTCTTTTTTAGCGGTATCAATAGGTAATCCATTTACAATATCATGTCTACCAATGGAACCTGAAACCTCTACCAGAAGGGTCTGGTACTCCACGATTTTGTTTTGTTTATCTTCCCTATGTTTCTTATTAAGTTCAATTTTTTCCTTAATTTCACCCCTTAAAACCTCTAATGAGTGAAGTTCTAACTTTGAATCAATTGGTGTTAGGGATTCCTTAAGGTCAGATATTTGGTTTTGAATTTTATCCTTAGCGGTTGTATCGGTTTTTAACATCCCATTCAACTCTTTCAATTCATCTTTTTTCTTTTTTAAGTCGCCGTCTTTAGTCGCCAATTCGGAAGTGAAATCCGTCCTTTTGAAATTTCTGATAAGTACTGCCACCTCCTTAATCTCCTCACTCGCCATATCATACAGCTTATCAAATATATCCAGTCCCATAAATTGAGCAAGAAGGTCTTTTCTTTCTGATTGGCTCTTATCAATGAATAGGGCGTTATTACCTTGTAGTGAAAGAGCAGTGAGTACGAAATCCTCATACCTTCCCACATACCCTTCAATGACTTGATTGGTATCCCTTCTCTCCGTTCCATTTAGTATCTCCTTACCACCATCACCATCTCTCCAAAATTGTACATCCACCTTTACGTTTCTACCTTTATTAATAGTTCTTGCTTCCCTACGAATGTGGTATCCTACACCCTCCACTTCAAAATCTAATTGGCAATGGAAGTCACCTTTTCGGTTATTCATAATATGTGCTGCCTTATACGCTCTACTACACTTATCAAATAGACAGAATGAGATTGCATCAAATAGAGATGATTTACCTGCTGCATTTGGTGCAAATAATCCCATCAGTCCATTTACCTTATCAAAGTGGATTACATTATCTTCACCATAACTGAACATATTAGAGAATTCAAATCTTACCGGCTTCCATTTCACGTTTCTTGTCAGCTCGTCCAAAACTATTCTACTATTGATTTCTCTATTAAGGGATTGTATTCCTTGTATATCATCTTCGCTCACAAACGGCATCATTCTTCGGATGTAATCGGTAATAAGAGAGTTTTGGTAGTTGATGTCATTAATATCTTCCAACTCTAATTTATTATCTCTATCACCGGTCTTTCTCTTTTGTAAACTATCCGTCCTTATAGTTGTAAAATCATCAACTCCATATTTTATTTTGATTTCGGTGATTGCCCTTTTTGTATCTGCTGCATCTGTCTCCGAAAACCTTACACGAAGACGTGGGTACATAGGTAAATCAGTAACGTCAGGAACAACTCCTCCGATAATATCCATTGTGTAATACCCATAATCATTTTGTATATCAACTTCTTCATATGTTAATGTTTCTAAATCCCAAACCAGAAAACCATGCTTATCTAAAGTTTCACCAAAGTTTTGTTGCACCAATGAACCTGCATAAACACACTTACAACCTTTAGGGGAGATTAGTTCTTGTCTTTTGTGGATATCACCTAATAGGGCTAAATCGTAACCATCAAACATATCAGTTGTGAAATGTCGCGATGATACAACGTAGCCTATATCGGTTTGTGAATGGTCCACAGGTCCATGAAATAGTGCAATCTTTTTTCTGGCCGGCATCATTATCCAATCATCTGCCTTTGGCCAATTATCTTTATTATCAAATATTGAGAATACTGCAAACGCTACTTTATCTTCCCAAAATATTTGAGTATCTTTTAAATAATGAAAGTTTGGTAAATTTAACGCCTCTACTATTGGAGTTAGTACATCCAAACGGTCACTATTGTTCATATTACAATCGTGATTACCCGCAATAAGAATGGTTTTACAATGTTTTGCACATTCAGTAAATAACCAACTAATCTCTTTCACCAATTCAGGTGACATTTCTAATTTAGCATGCGCTATATCACCCGCTAAATAAATGATTGAATCTTCCGTTCCTCTTTGGCGGATTTCTTCAAACATCTTTTCAAATACACCTCTAAATTCTTTATGCCTCTTTACATTACGAATATGAATATCCGCAATATGATATATTCTTTTTAAACTCATATATTATTTAACTTTGCCATCACCAAATCATCCCATGTGGTTTCTTTGGCCGATTTTAGTATTTCATTTACTTTTTGAAACCCCATTTCACCAGCATCCTTATCGGTTGGTATAATGTTTCGTACTTTTATTCCATTCTTTTGAAAGAATTCAGTATGTTTAGTGGAATCATCAACGGCGTCAGAATCTAACATAATTGTTACATCCTTAACACCCTTTTCCATAATTTTATTTTTGAGTTTGCTGAGTAAGAATTTACCCAACAATGGAATTACATTTCTCTTAACCGAAAATGAATCAAATACACCTTCTACTAAAGTAATAGGTTCGTTCCAATTAATCATATTCTCAAATACAATTACATCTCTGCTGATTGGTGGGTTCTTATACTTCATTTTCTCATCTTCATAAAATGAACGAGCTACAAAGTAATTAAGGTCACCATTATCATCGTATGAAGGTATAATAACCCTTCCACCATATAAACCATCTTCACAATATCCGATGTTATACTTTACGATATCGGCTTGAGTTATACCTCTTTTATTTAAATAGTGTAGTGCTTGATTATAAGATGGGTTGATACCTTTTGGTTTGAAGTATAGTTGTTTAAATTCTTTTGGTAGTTGTAATTTAGCTACATATTCCTCTTTTGCATCGTATTCAGGCTCATCACCATATACATCTTTTACAACGGATATATCCCTCAGGTCTACATTAAGTTTACGAAGAAGGGAAGATATACTTCTACCTTTGGAATCACATACCCAACAATGCCATCTTTGAGTATCTAAATTAACCTGCAGTTTCTTTTTGTGGTGGTTACAAAAAGGGCAATGGTGGGCTTGTTCATTTCCTTTTAGAGATGAACCAACTCCCAATGCAGAGTCTAATATATTGATTATTTTTAATTTGTTCTTACCCGATAACATAATTTAGGTTATATCCACAAAAACTTATACAAATATACAACTTTTTTGTGTATTATCCAAATTATTATTATCCAAATTTAGAATTTTTTACATCAATAAGAAAATCCGCTAAAAATTGAAGTTTTGCAGCTACTTGTTCTCTAGGTTGATTTGCTAGAACTATTTGTTTTAAATCTAATAATGATGCTGCTGCGATTGAATGTGCATCATCTTTTGAGTTTAAGTATGCATCGGAGATACCATACTTTTTTGAAATTTCAGTAAGTGTCATAACGTTTGTTTATTAATATATATCCTTTCGGAAGAATTTTCCCATTAAATTTTCATTAATAGATTGTGGGTCACTCAAAACATCTAATTTGAACTGCCACCAAACTTCCCAATATGTAAGTGATTTTTTACTAAAGCAGAATTGGATGATTTCTCTTTCAAAATCTCCACCTCTACCTTCTTTTACTTCTGATTTAATCCATTCGTTTGATGAATAGTATTTCTCCCAATCGGAAGCTTTACGAACTACTCTTTTACGAACTTTTCCCTTTAGGGGTTTTAAACGGCGAGTTGAAGTAAGTGATTTTTTACCAATATAGAATTTACCAGTTGGCGTGTGTATTATTTTATAGACAAACCCAACAGCACCTTCAGGTGTGTTTTCTTCTGTAACAATATTTCCCTTAAATTTCCAAGACATTATTTTGTTTTAGAAGTCTGAATGGTATCAGTGTATTTTTTTGAACTATTGTATCCACCTGTTGTACCACCAATTGCACCACCTCTAAATTTAGATAAATCAGAATTCATTAAATCTTTTGAATTTTGAAATGGTTGCTCTACACCAATAGGAGTTTTATCTACACCCTTTGTATTGGCTTTTGAATCGCTTGGTTTTTTAGTTAATAAAAGTTCTACTAATTTTGACATGTCTATGTGTTTTACTTATCTATAAATATAACCTTATGTATCAAAACGAATTATAAAATTTACTGGATAATCAGGTATTGATTTAATTGGTTGTGGAAGTTTTGCTACCGCAACCATATTTAGTTGTTCATCATACAATCCTATTGTTGTAATAAAAGGTGCTAAATAAGAACCAGTTCTATCTAATGATGAACTATATTCGTAATCGGCAAATCCACCCTTTTTGTTAGAATCTATTGATGAAGTAAAACTATGAAGTTTTATTCTACCAACCGTTCCATCGGGATCATAATCAACCGCCGATGGATTTTGTGATACATTAAATTCGTTTTCTAATACTGATATAAAAATTTCATTTTCAAATATTGTTTTTGTAGAACGATAGTTTAAATTAAATGTATTTAACATTGAACCACTTTCAACATCTCTAGTAACAATCACCAAACCTCTATCATAAAATATATTTCCCGCTACATTGCTACCAGAATCTAGAAGATTTGAGTATCCATCATCCGTATAGGTTTTTGAAGTTGTTTCATCTTCTAAAATAACGGTACCCGGTTTTATACCTTCTCCATAATATACTTGGGAAATCGGTAATACAACCAATTGATTGTTTAAATTTCTTTCATCCGTAGATGCATAAGATTTTCTCCTTCCTACTTCCGTAAGGACTGAAGCAGTGGATGCATTTCTATAAAATTGTGCTTTAATAGAACGAAAAAGAGCCTGTTTAGAAATACCATATGATTTTTCTTCAATTTCTTCATCATAGTTTCCAAAACTACCACTCTTTGCAAATATCGGATTTATGTCATTTTCATCTAAAGTCCACTCTTTGTAAACTTTAATAGGTCTTACCACAATATCCGATTTTGGAATTTCTTTAAGCATTAAAATGAATTTTATATAAATATTCTACAAATGAAAAACCCCCTTTAAAGGGGGTTCTCAATATAGTTAAGATTTAATTAGAATGATAATTTCACTTTAACTAAAACTTCTTTATCAAAAGATTTAACGATAGGTTGTGATGTTTTGGCAACAGCAACACATTCGTTTGCATCATTGTATAAACCAATAGTTGTTAAGTAAGTTTGTGGGTCAGTTTCAAATGTAGTTTCTACAAAAGAACCATCACTATTTACATATGTTGGATTATTTGAGTAGTTAAATTCTCTATTAGTTGCTCTTACAAAGAAGTGTTGAGTAGAAATGTTTTCAGTTCTACGTGCTTCAAAATCACCACCAAACTTAATAGCTGATAACAATTTGTATTGATTGAATTGTTCTCTATCTTGTGCTAAATTACCTGCTAAACTTCCACTAATTTGATAATTACCATCTTTAGTGTAAATAGTTTCAGTTGCAATTAAGTTTCCAACAACCGATGCAACAGCATCAGCGTTAAGAACGATAATTCCTCTATCAGGATAGAATAATCCAAATCCTTCACCATTTGAACCAGTTGGAGTTTTTATAGTTGCTTCATTTTCAGTTCCTAAATTAAGAGAACCAGAAACAACTTTAAATGTTCTACCACTTAATCCTAAATCATCACCAAATTTCTTTCCACTATTATCAATAAAAGTAAATGTACCGTTTGAACCTCTTAATTTTAATGACCAGTTACCAGCATCCATTTTTTCTCTATAACGGCTTCTCGCAATGTTTATAAAATACAATGAATTTGCATCAGTAGCTGTACCTGCAGAATTCTCAAATGAGAATTTAGTATCGGTTGGGTCTAACAACATTGCTCTATATTGTGCGTATGTTGCTTTGGTAGCTAATAAAGCAGAATCATTATCTGCTAAGTTCATAGAACCACTACCATTTACATGTCCATAAGCAATAGCAAATTGTACTTCTGCAGAATCGGAATATAATGCTGGATTATAATCATAAACATTAGTATAGTAATATCCACTTTGTGCTATTGATTGTGCGGATGCTGTAAAAAATTGAGTTAAGGAACCAGAATCACCGGTCCATAGACCAGTTGTAACCACTTCTACTTTTGCGTTTACCTTATCAAAATCACCAAATCTTTTATAAATACCGGTTGTAACACCAGAAGTATTTGTTGCAATTTGTTGACCTGCAGGTAATACACTATTAATAAGTGATACTATCTGATTTGTATCAACCGTACCAGTATTAGCTAATGCTGCTATTTGGGCGGTTATATTAGGGTCATTAATTAGTGCCATTTTTTATTTCTTTTTTTATTATGGTTTGTAAGTTACAGTTACTGGAATAGTTTGAGAACCACCGGTTTCATTACCATAAACTGTCAATGTAGTTGCAATATCAATTGTTAAGTTTGGATTAGGTGTAAATCTAAATTCTAATCCACTTACAACTTGTGCAGTTGTTGTGATTTCTTCTCCTAAAAATACTGGTACAGTTCCAGTTGCGGTTGCTCCTCTTACTACAGTAAGTGTACCTGCTCTTTGGTCTGCCAACACAACAGTGTAACCAGCACTACCATTTCCTGCTGGAGATGTAGTTGGTAATAAAGCAACACCACCTTCGGTTTGATTTACTGCTACTGACGGAACACCCAATCTTACAGTTGGGATTTGTGTAGTTCCTTTAGGAAGTGTTACCAATTTATATCTCAATACTTGAGTTTCATCTGGTGAAGCTTCCGTAATAGGAATTGCTCTGATTGCTGAATCATAATAAGCCGAACCCTTTGGGTGTGCTGGCTCATATAATGTGTAATCAATCTCATCATCACCTAAAGCGAACTTTGTGATGTTTAAAGACTGACCGGATGCTAATTTTTGTCTACCTTTTTTGGTAAGAATTGCATCAACTGTGATTTCGGTATTATCTAAATATGCCATTTGATATTGTTTTTATCTTTGTTTTCTAAAATAAATATAACCATTTAGTATTTTCAATTTTAATCTACTTCCAAAATTGGTTCTCCACTACCTCTACCAGTCTTAGCAACTCGTAGAATATTAGGATTAGTTGTAAATGTTTCTACAGGATCTAAACCATCTGGTGTTGTTGCCGCCGTTTGTTTAGAACCTTTAAAATATGAACGTTGTAAACCCTCACTTAATCCATTAACAAATTTGTAGTGGGTTGGAAGGTATCCATTAATTGCAGTTACCGCTGTTATATCGTTTCCTATCGCTATACTACCACTAAATGGTAACAATGAAACATAATATTTATCTTCATATGTTGTTATTGTACTATATACAATTGGACCAGATGTTGTAGTTGGATATCCTCCGGTTTGAACTTTTTTCTTCTTAGCTTTTGTTTCTTTAACTAAAAATGCACTAACTCTACTACCAGTTGTTTCCAAATTACCAAATACATCATCATATGCTCTATAAACTGAATTACCTCTTTTCGCGTACAAACCAAATCCTAAATTAGCTCTTGAATTTTTATCCATTCCAATTTGTTCAACCGAAAACGCATCAACTTCACCATATAAACTCGCTCCAGTTGGACACTGAATATTGATTGAACCCGTATTTGGATAAGTTGGGTATTCCGTTTCAAATAGCCCACCAACATTATAATCAATAGTACCACCATAAGTAGGATTTGTACCTTCAACAATTGTTATAGAATCAGCATCTATGGTACTATCATAATTGTTTATATCGGTATTTAAAATTGTTAAATTTGTTGCATCTAAATTACTTTCTTTTACATCGTAAGTAGATTCAATTTTATCATTTTCTTGATTATCAATATAAACTTCAAAATCATTTCTTAATGATTCAGGTTTGTTCCACTTAACTTTACTTCTTTCTAAAAAGTGTGGTTCAATTAATAATCCTTTAGAGATTTTAGCTCTTGCAGGTGATAAATCTGTCAGTACTTCAAATAATGATTTATCAATATATTTAACTAATTGAATGTATTCGTAAATATTTCTATTTTCTAATCTTTCAAAATAATATTCTCTTAATACATCTAACTGTCTATAATTTTCTCTGTATTCATCGGAAGGGTCTCCAATATAATTATCTATATTAAAATCTCCAAATGCTTTTAAGATATCCATATTCAACTCCTTGATTGGGGAGAAGAACAATCCTAAACGATTTGAATCAACAGGTGCTCTATCAAACGCTTTTTCAGTTGCTCTAACTTTATATGAAAGATTTGTTTTTAATGTTTGTGTTTCAAATCTAATCTTATTAGAATAATTAAATCCTAATGATGGAACGGTAGCAGTTACAGTTCTTTCATATGGTGTATATTGATATGGATAAGCAGAAGCAGAATACATATTACTTGCACTCGCAAAAGGTTCTCCATAGCTTGTGTTAATTGCAACATTCTTAATAAGTGAATCTTTTGTTCTATCTTTTGGATATTCAAAATCTAATCTGAAAACTAAATCTGCTGTGGATGCGGTATATGAGTTACCATTGATTGAATCAGGAAATAATGTATGATTTTCAAATTTACTTCTTTGTAGTGGAACTTCCCATAAACGTAATTCATCTACATTACCTTCAAATCCATTACCACCAATTTGTAAAGATGAACCACTTTCCCATTGACCATCTCCCGTCAACAATGACATACTTACCGAAGTAATTATTCTTTTACCATCGGTTGTTGCTAACCATACTTCATATTGTGAACTTGCACCAGGATAGTTATAACGATTAATAACAATATTTGAATAATTTTCCATAGAAATAGGAAAATCTAAACTACCGGTAACCAAATCAGGTCCATAAACATACTCTACGGTTGATGCAAAATAAGTTGTAGAAACTGATGCACTTATGAATGGCGTTTCAACATACGCAGACGCTCCCGCATCACCGCCAAAATTTAATTCCAATCTACCAAATGAGCCAGTTGTTTTATATAAATTTAATGCCCATTCACTTCCTGAAATTAGTGTTACATAATTTGTAGGAATCTTTGATGGTAAAATTCTAAATTCAATACAATTAGGATAATCGCCAGTTTGTGCAGTTGTATGCCACGGAACTTTAATATTTGAACTACCATTTTGATTTAAACTTCCTGTTAAAAATATTGCTGCGGTTCTATCTTCAAATGTAAATTTACTACTTCCTCCTTTGGTTGGGTCTTGTGGTCCACCAAATTCCATTATTGTCAACATAGATTGAGGAACACCATAACAAGCCATTGCAGCCTTTAATGCTCTTCCAGTACCTTTGTGCTTTAATAGATATGGTAAGTTATTTAATATTCTTCTCCAAACTTCATTATTTGCTTGTTCAAGTGGCATTGAATATAAAGCGTTACCTTCTCTATTAGTACCATAAACATATTCCCATAAAAAGTTAGTATTAAAAGCCTTTTTGGGATTCCAACCCATAGATGCCAATAAAGGTTCAACCAAAGAATTTATTACACCTTTTGATTGCTTTTCTTCAATTAAATTATTTGATTTTAATGCATTTATATACACCCAAATAATATCAAAGTGTTGACCAATCATATCCAAAAATACTAAAAAGTCATTATTATTAAAGTCTTCTTGTATATAAAGTGGTATATTATTTGAAAGATAGTTTACATTATATTTGTCATAAAATTCCGAAGAAGCTAAAATTGTGTTATACCAAGTTAGTGCTTGTGTTGTATTTGATTGGTATAAATAATATCTAAAAATACCATCTCCACCTTCTGCTAAAAATTTTGGATATGCTAATGAATTAGTAGATGTGTATAACCATTTTTCAAACCCATCAAAGTTTTGAATAATAGTATTGATTTTTTTAAGAAGTGAGCCTCTTTCATTTATTGAATCTGAACCATATAATATTGGAGTTTCATAAGATAATTCAAAATCACCTGTTTCAGTTGCTATAAATTCATCACCATCAATCTCTGGCGTTCCTGCTCCTAAAACATCTTCGGTTAATACTCTACCTACATCAAATGTTTGCTCTGAAATTAAGTTGTATTTTTGAATATATCCTAGTAATAATTCTAATTTGTAAAAGAAGTTATTAACTCTTTCTTCGGCAGAACCAAAATGTACAAAATTATTCCAAACATATTCAGAACCGCTCACATAGGTGATATTCAATTTTGAAGTATCAATACCAGTATCTTGAACATATTTGTTATATAATAAATTCGTTGAGTATGAGCCCGTTGCTAACAAATCATCAAATACCTGAAATCCAATACCATTATCCGGTTCTACTCCAAAGTTAGGTCCTTTTAATGGTTTACATTCAAATGCACTATCACCTATCAATCTTATATTATCAATAATTGGATTTGATAAAATTTTAGAAATCCAAACTTGTTGATTTTCTTGAACAGTAGTTGGAAGTGGTTCGTATAATTTTAAGATTAGGGAATTTTCAGAACCTGTCCAAACTGTTATTAATTTATTATCACCTTCACCAAAATGTAATAAATGAGAAAGATACTTTGAAGTTCTTTCTCTTAAAATATTCTTATCAAATTGAGAAGTTATAGCACTTGCTATTCTATTAATTGCTACTTCTCTTGGAATTGTGTATTGACTTTTTACAAACTTAATAGTTACAAACTCTTCCTTACCGATTACAGTTTCATATCCGCTTATATTATAAGGAACTAATTTTAAATTAAGAACTATATTTAAAGTATCTTCGGCGATATTTTGTCCGCCTAAATTTAAAAGTTCTTTTACATTCAATTTTACAACCCCACTACTTCCAGCCTGAACATACTTATCTCCGTTAAAAATTCTTACATAATCGGTATCTACTGAATCAAATGAAATTTCAAAATTAACATCAGTACCCGCAAAGTCTGGTCCAAATAATTCAGATGGGTATGAAATGTTTCTTATATCAGGAACTCCAACATATACTTCACTAACTACATTTAGAGAAAATTCTAACGGGTCACCATCACCTACTCCTACATTACCCAATTGTAATCCAGTTCTTTTTTCTCGCGATGGTATTAAAACTATTCTATAATTTCCTATTTTAGTAAACGCATCTGCTGGTAAGGTTATTATTGCTGTAGGGTCACCATTATCTAAATTTGAAAATTTAAAAACATCGCCGCCAATATAAACTGCTAAATCACTAACACTACTGCTTTTTCTTATTGCAATAGGTAATTGAGATTTACTATTAATATTGTATTTTTTCAGTATTTCCGAATCAGGATCTACAAATGAAATTGTTGGTTTATTCGTTATTAAAACTGGTGCTTGTATTGTTTCAATCTCAATCTTTAAATTACCATCCGCTACAAAATTTAATTGAACAGTTGCATTTTCCGGTGTTATTCTTACTAAAGGTCCACCTGGTAAAAATTCTTCTATGTTACCATTTGAATCGGTTACTAAAATACGAGAAATTAAATATTGAGTTTTATCAGCAGTATTTATTGAAATTGGAGTTCCCGCTAATTCCGTAAACGTATATTTTTTATTCGTAGTTAATGTGCTCGTATTTAATCCAATATACGAAACTGAATCTTGTAATCCAAATAGATTAACTTCAATTGTTACTTCATCTGATTTTACCGGTGTATCAATTGGTTTTGTATTTTCTAATTGAAAAACAAAATCAACTAATTGATTACTTTCATCAAAAACAAATGGTTGTTGTATTCCATCTTTAAAATATTGAATTTTAAATTTGTATGGTGATATATTAGAATATACTGGTTGATTATCTCCCGTTAGTGGTTGAGAAAAATCCGGTATCAAACGAGTCTGATAACCAAATAAACTGTCACCTAAATTAATATTAGCTAAAGCATTAAAATTAAATTGAATATTACGCTCAACACTTATAGTAAATTCATCACCCGTTTTGTATCCTTCTTTTAATACAGTAATTTTTTTTGAACCGTTTTGAATTAAATCATCTAAAGATACATTAATTTTATCGGTAGTAGTTTTGAAACTATTTTCTCCATTAATAATAATTTGAGAAGGAACGTTTGAAGAAATGTTTACAATTAGATTTCTGTTTTGATTAATTGTTCCTGCGGCATTTGGGTCATTTGAAATCGGAATGTTTGTTCCACCACCAGAAGAAATACCGCCTCCACCACCTGACGATATATTACCGCCTGCATCAAAACCTGCGGTTATCTGTGTGGTAGTTCCAATACCATATCCACCCTCACCAAAATTTTGTGTTCCAAAACCTAAGTCAAAGAATGGATTTTCACCATCATCTAATCTATAAACTCTATCGTATCTTCTCATCTAATTTATAAATATTTTATTGTATGTTTTCTCTTTGATTCATGTCTCTTTCAAAAATTTGTTCTCTACCACTACCCGCTCCAAAAAAGTTATCATAAGAGCTTCCACCTCCTCCACCTCCACTTATGACATCAGATTTAACAGGTAAATCTATCCTAATTGGAGTATCATCTATAATTGGTTCTTTTGGTGGTGCATCTATAACTTTTATTTCACCAGTAGACGGTGTTTCCTTTTCCACCGGAGTTATTATTTGTGGTGGTGAGTCATCTATTGGTAGTATTGGTAAAAGTTTTTTCTTAAACTCTCTTTCAACAGTACTTATTTCTGGCTTCTCAATAAAAACTCTTCTAGTTTCAGGTGTTCTTGCATCAATTTTTTCATCCAAAGTTTTTGTTTGTAAAATTTTTGCCGCATCATCCATACTAACATCAGTTGTATTTTTAGCCAATGGATTTAATTGTTCATCTTTTGGTGGAAGATAAAATGTAATAGCGTTTACAATTAAAATATCTAGCAATTTCATAATTGTAGCTTCCGATAATTGTAATGAAGGTTTTGTTTTTTTAGGTTTGCCGTAATTCGGGTCTTTAGGAAAAGATACTCTATTTGTAAATTCATATTGTGCAGATTCAATAAATTTTTTGTGAACATTTGCTGCAAATAAATCAAAATTTTGTATTTTATATTCCGTTTTCAGTTTATTATAAAATGCTTCTCCAAATGTTAATTTCAAAGTATCAATTATTAATGATGGAGTTGTTGATTCAATCATTTTAAAAACATTATATATAATATCACTTTTAAAATCACCATTTGTATAAAAAATATTGAATCGGTTTTTAATATCTTCTGCATTTGGACTTGTCATTAAAGGAAATAATCTTACTTCAGTTCTTGAAGGAGATATCTCACTAATCCAAACTTTGTCTTTTTCTTGATATGAACCTAATCTTTTGTTTATTAATGAAATTTGTGTTTTAAAAACACCATTTGTAAAACCAGCTTCTTTTATTAATCTTTCAACATCAATAAAAAATTCAGAAGGTAAATTATTTCTTGTCATTGTTGTACCTTCTGCTAATAAAAAATAATTATTAATATTAGATGTTGTTAGTGGAATATATCTTACTCTGCCAAAACCTTTTTGTGGTAATTGGTTTTCCGAAGAATCATACATTATAAATTCAATCAAATCATCTTCACTTAATCCAAAGAAAGATTGCATATCACCTTCTTCAAAGATTTTTCTATCTTTTGGATTAATTCTAAACGCTTTGTTTTGAACTACTTCTTTAAAATTTTTTAATCCTTCAGCTGCCATAATTAACTACCTCCTGTCCATTTATCACCGGACTGTTTTTGTATTGATACTGGTACGGATACATTTGATTTTTCAGTTTTACATAACAATGCACCTTTGTAACTTTTATCTGAAGAAAAATTAACTCCAGCGGTTGGTCTAAACTCGTCTATTTTATTCTGAATTGTTTTTATTGTGATAAATTTAGTTTGTTTCGGTTTTAATGTAAATGAAGCAACGCTTTCAAATGAACCAGCTATTTCACCAATTTGTTCAAATGTTAATTTAATATCTTCTTTTGTAAAGTTATAAAATTCCAAATCTGGTCCATTAATCCACGTTCCTCTACCATCATCCTTTGCTCTACCTCTAAACGTTAAATCGTTTTGTCCAGCTTCTCCTTTTTGGATTACTTTTACTGAAAATTCCGTACTTACTCTTGCACCTTCAGCCTGCTTAGCTTGTTTACCCTCAAGTATCTCTCTTAACTGGTCAGCTTGTTCTTTTAAAGATTGATTTCTTGCTGTTAATGATACTCTTTGAATTGCTTCGGCAGTTCCTTTTTGTATAGCGTTTGTTAAATCATTAATAGTTGATGATATTTTTAAATTTGCTTGATTAAGTTGGTTTTCAAAAGATGCCACTAAAATTTTTTGTGCATCTACATCAACTCTTAAACTTTCAGAAACAATTTCTAATTCATTTACTTTAGCTCTTAAATCTTCAACAATTGTATTTAATCTAACTACTTCCGCAGTTAAATCAATCACCGATTGAGTTACTTCATTATATACTGGTCTTGGAACATCATCATTAGGTGGCGGTGGTGCAATAGGTATAAGTTCAAATATTCTTGTATCTACTGACCTTATTAATTCCGCTTCATTATATTTTGGCTTTTCCAATCTAGCAGAAACTACACCATCTCTTGTATTATTTTCATCAAATAAAAAAATATTATCCGATGGTCTGAATAATACACCAGAACCACTTACGGATAAATCTTTTACAAATTCTTCATTTGCAAGACCTGATATGTTTTTATTATATGGCATTTAGTTAGCTGCTAAGAAAAAAGTTAAATCATCATCCAAATATTGAGCATTCCCATCCAAATCAACTTTAAATTCAATTTTATATGTTCTATTAGCTTCCCAGTTTGAAAAATCTAAATTAATAAAATTTCCATCCGTATCACAGCTAATTTTTGAATAATTACTAAAAGGAATTATAATATCATCCGAACTAAAATCTTTTATTTGATAATAAGTTGTTTGTGGTAGATATTTAACATCATTATAAGAAAACTTATTTGCAAAAGTTTTTAGAGGAAACAACTCTCTTCCAATTATTCTTAATTTATTAGTTGTCTCTTTTTTATATTCTTTCTTAAAATTTTTAATTCCTACTTTTATATCCTCTGCCGTCAAAGGTAATAATGAACCAGTTTGAAAAGTTTGGTCATCCCAACCTATTCTAATTTTAGGTTGGTAAATAGTAAATGTTTCTTTACTAAATAATCTTACAATACCATAATCTTCAACATCTTTTTCTTTTTCCAAATCATATCTTAATAAAAATCCTTCGTTTGGTATTGAACCACTCATCCAAGATTTTAATATAGGTCTTACATCCATTTGAATGTCACCTTTTTCATAATTAAAAGCCTGTGATGCACTTTCATAACTCCACCATGTTCCACCAGCGCCGTTATTAACACTTGCAGAGGTATATGATGCTCTTATATTATCGTCATCCCAAACAAGTTTTGTATCACCTTCTCTATAATTCCAAGTTACACCTTTGGTTGTTACCGCATCAAATCTAGTTCCAATACCCATTTCCCAACTTTGATATACTGCATTTGCAAATATCGTATATTCCAATGGTATTTCTTCACTTTGTGCTTCTTTCATCAAAAGGGTAGCCTCTTGTAGTTTCTTTGAACCATTTGATAATGAAGCAGATAAAAATCCAGTTTCAAATTTAATTAGAGCGTGTGATACATCTTTTACGTTTCCGAAATATACCTTACTAATTTCTAATATCTCATCCAAACCAGTATTTTGATTTGGCTGTTGTAGATAAACCGTTGCATCTTTTGATGCTGTTAAAAAATAATATGCCATTATCTTGCTCTACCTTTTATGTCTGCATCTGGAAATTTAATTTCAAATATAGACGGGTCCAATGAAGGGTAAACTGTTTTATTTTTTGTTGCTTCAACAATGTTATAAGCATTTGTTGAATACTGACCACCACACTTATTTGTAATTTCTAATTTAGAAACTGATTTTACACCTTCAACATTTGCTAGTAACAATTCAACTTCACTTAAATTAATTGTTTGATTAAAAGTCCAATTATCAATATTGAAATAGTTTTGTAAATCTATAATACATTTTGCCAATACTTCGGATTTATTATAGTTTTCATAACAAACTACCTCAAAATTTAATCCAATATTAATAATAAAACCATCTAAAATATTTACACCATCGGTTAATATTTTATATTCATTTAAATAAGTTTTTAAGTTTTCTTTTACAGCTCTATTAATTGGTGTTAGTTTTCCTAATCCATCATAACCCAACAAATATAAATTTATAGCAAATGGATTATTTTTTTCATTTTCATTGGATGTTTTACCAACTAAAAATTGTTCAATTCTTTGTTCAACAATCCCTCTTGATGGCTCATTATCATCTGAAAGATTTATAAAGTCCATTACAATATCAACAAACTCTTGAAATCTATTTGGTGATGCCAAAATAGATGCAGGAGAATTATTATCAAGCGTTCCATCAGCAGTTGCAAAAGCTTTAGCAATTGCACCGTATTTTGTTGGCATTGATAATGCTCTTACTTGATAATCTCTTGCAGTAACAGCTCTATTTTGAGAACCAAAATTCGCTAATGCGTTTTCTCTGATTTCTTCTATGGTTTCACCACCTCTACCACCTGTTGCAGGTATTTCGTTTGTTACAGCTACAGAATTTTTAAGTGAATTATATGCACCAATTTGTGCTAAAGTTAAGTTTGATAAGTCATCTTCGTATTCTATACCGGTAATTCTAGTAAGCTGTCCTGCTTCTATATTTGATGAAACTCCACCACCTACAAAATACTTTACCGTAATAGTTGTATTTGATGGCGATGTACCATATGTTTTTGTTTTTAAGAAGTTTGTTGGGTCAAATGATTCTTCTAATCTACTAATAGAATTTGGTAATCCTAACCCTACGTTTTTAAGATTTGGAATTAATTGTTCATCGGATGCCGTTGGGTCACCAGCTCCAAATCTTATAGTTGTTGTACCATCCACATTTACTCTTGTTGTAAATCTTCTTGAAGTTTTTATTGTTTTTAATACATAAGGTACAGTTTCCTTAAATTGTACTAAATCTGGATCATTTAATTCAGTATTTGGATAATCTAAAAATACCATTTCTTGTGCCAAATATGGAACTTCATACCACTTATTACCGTTTGAGTCCCTTACATCATAAATTGAAATAATATTTGTATCCGGTAAATCAATGGTTTGAAAAGATTGATACGTTCCAAAATCATAAGATTCTTCTTTAACTAATGCAGATATTGCCTGAACATACTTTTTAATAAGATATAATGTAGGTTCTCCAGTTACACTATCTCTTTGGTAAACCGTCACTTCTCTATTAGCGCTTTCAGAAAAATCTATTTTATCTATTGTTCTAAAATTAATTTGTTCGGATGATGATTGAACAATCATTCCATCTTTAATTTTTAACATAAACCTTTCATCTGCTATATTAGCCGCGCCGTTTCCTATCGCTGGAACTATTTGATATACTGATAATGTTGTAGTTGAAGGAGATGTTACTTTTGGTCTATATCCTAAAAACTGCGATAATGCCATAACATTATTCAAATCTTCGGCAGTTGTAATTAACGATTCTTTTAAAGTATCATCAACATAAAAAGATAATACATCCCCAACATAAGATGCCATTTCAATAAACATCATACCCGGCGATGCTTCAGAAAAATCGGTATGAGTTTTTGGAAAATACGTTTTAGCAAATTCAATTAAATTTGCTTTAAAGTCATTAAAATCTTTATTAAGGTATTTAATATCTTTACCCTTATTTTTAAACGTCTTATTTAATGGTGTTAAACTCATATTATGGTGCTATTTGCTGAACATTAAAAGAAACTTCATCGGATAGACCTGTGTTTCTACTTCTAAATTTTAAAGAAATACCAACATAATTTCTATCTCTATTTTCGTTACTTATATCCACATTTATTTCATCTACTATAACATTAGGTAAATATCTATCTACCGAATCTGTAATTAAATCTTGTATTTTTTCCTCAAAATCATCTTCTGTGATTTGTTCAAATAACACTGTTTCTATACCGGCACCAAAATCAGGATTCATTACTCTTTCACCTTTTTTAGTCAGTAACAAATTTTTAATATTAGATTTAAGTTGGTCTAATTCGGTAAAATTTTGTGTAAAAGCTACATTACTTATTTGTATAGGAATTCTAATACCTAATGCATAATCTTCAAAAGGTTTAGTTTCAATTAATGGTTTTCTTCCTAATATTATAGCCATTACTTCTTAAATCTTTTTACAAGCTCAGAATAATCTCTATTCAACGCTTTATCTAATGATTCGTTACCGGTTTGAACACCTAATCCAGTTCTTTGTCCACCACCAGCAAATTCACCATAACCCATTTTTTCAGCTATCGCTGTTTTACCTATAATAGACCCCATATCACCTTGTCCAAAACTCATAGTTCTATAGCCACCATCGTTTGATACTGCGGCTCTAGTTTCATTAAGAATTTGGTTAATCATTGGGTTTTTAGTATAAGTTTTTTGTTCAACTACTTTAGGTTCATCATCACCCAAAATAGCTTTAGCCATACTTAATCCAGTATTTTTAGGTTGTTTTTGTTCGGAAATGGTTTTCTTTAATTCCGATTTAACTACCTCTTTTATAATGGTAGGAAGTTGTCTTTTTACTTCTTCTTTTACAAGGATTTGTATAGCTTCTAAAAGTTTATCAGTATTCATATATCATTTGTTATGTAAATAAATATTTAAAGTCTTTATTTTTGGGTTTATGTAATAAAAAGAGTTGCTTCTTCCTTTCTTCTTCTAACTAATCCAGGTAAAACACTACCCCCAGCGGTTATTGGTCCAGCTGCAATTAGTTGAGATGCAGCTCCAAAATTATTACTATTTAAAGCTTTAGCAAGTTCAACTTTTAAACTACCACAATTATAAACATAACTTATTAAAGAAGCCTTTTGTTTATTAGATAGACTATTAAAAACGGCTTCAGTTATTTTTCTTTCACCACTACCAACTAATCTATTTTTGTAAGGTCCTGAAACTTCATATTGTAACATTTTCAATGCCGCATCCACTGTGGTGGTATCGGTTTGCAATACATCTCTTATCTTTCCATCTGCACCAATAATTTTATCCGAGCCGAATCCTAATCTCCAAGCATTATAATCCCAAGCGGCTTTTGCGGCAAATCCTTCATTTTTACCAATAAACTGTGCCGATAATGTAACCCAATCTGCACTAAAATTTAATGCACCTAAATCAACTGAAATCGCACCTGAAAATCCGGGTGTAAATCCCCCACCCGCTCTAAATCCTGAAACAAATGGTTTTCCGGTATTAAATGTCCCAACTTCTACTACATCATCTATATTTTTTACAGGTGTATCTTCATCTGGAATATTGCTCAAATCACTTTCTTTTTTTATTTTTTTATCTACATCTTCTTCACTTGTTCCATTTTGTAACTCACTAGATTGTAATTGAGATTGTTGTTCATCTACGTTTTCTTTTGCTGGAAAATCATCTTCGTTAAGCTGTGTTGGTGTGGGTCTAGCACTTTCTACATTATAACCCGTCCAAGTTACTAAACCTGGAGCAGCAATAGTTGCAGGACCTGCTTGGTATAAAGTAGTCATATTTACAATACCACTTACAGTACCTAAATGTGCCTGGGCATATTTGATAAATTCATCTACAATTAAGGCCGTATTTTGAGTTGGATTTACTGCTGACATATATTAACAAATTACTAATCCGGCTACACAACTTGTTTTTATTTCATGTGTTCTTAAATAATTATCCGCGCCATTACCATCAACTCCGAACCACTTATTACCTTCTTTTTTCCAAAAAATACCAATATGATTAAAAGGTACTGTTTTACCAGGCCAATGATAAATAACTGCCCAACCTGGTTGTGGATTCACACTTTCATGTCCACCGTTTCTCAAATCTATAAGTCTTCCATTAGCACCTGCCCATGCAAACCAATCAGGTACCCAACTTCTTCTATAATCTCCATTAGGACCGTCACCGAATTTATTTGGATTTTTTGTTGCTTTAATACCAGCACCAGCTTCATCCCACCAGGTAGAAACGGTACATGCACACCAATGCGCAGGACTTGTTAATCCACAATTAGCTAAAATTTCAACTATTCTAGGATGTCCCCAATTAGAAAACTTTGGATTTTCCGCAACTGGTGCTGGTGGTGTTACTGTTGCATCTCTTAATGCAATTGCCAAAACCCTTTGACCTAAAGTTGCATTTGGTGGAAAAGTTGGAGGCCCATAAGGTCCACCACCACCGCCAAATCCTCCACCAAACCCAGCACCCGCTTTAAAACCAGAAACAAAAGGTTTACCGGTATTAAAAGTCCCCGCTTCAATTACATCATCAATATTTTTTACAGGTGCATCTTCATCTGGAATATCACTTGAATTTACGGTTGTTGTTTGAGTACTAACGTTTGTTTGAGTACTTGTTTGGGTTGTATTAGTTTGCGTATTATTTGTAGATTTTTCAACTGTTTGTGGTTCTAATGGTGTGTTTTTTAAAGGTATAGTATATTTTGTATTTTCTTCTAAAGCTCCTTCAAGATGATTTATTAAATCAGTATATGTATCTGCAATATCTTGTTTATTGTTTTCTAATGCAGTATCTCTTTTAGTTATTGCACTTTCTAAATTTTCTTGATACTGAATTCTTTCTTGTGGAGTTAAATCAAAATTTGATTCAACGCTTAAAAGTGGTTTTTGCCAAACTCCAACGTTAGTTGCTCTATTATCATTTACAGCAATGTTTTGAATTGCGTTTGGTACAGGTGGTAAAATAGTTGGTATAACATCATTACCCAAAATAGCCGTTGACCAATATATTTTAACCCCCTCTCCCATTTCTCCTACTAAATCATATGGTTGATTTGAAGTTAATCCTTTTTGTAAAGCACTTATAAATAATTGCTTCATACCTTCAACATCACCACTTCTTACTTTTGTTTTGTGAAACGCATCAAATCCTCTTTTAATCGCAGCATCATATTCTTTGGCATACGCGTCCGCTACAATTTCTATATTATTAATTGCATCTGGATTGTTTGAAACTCTTAAAATGTTATCTTTAAAAATTTGCCAAGACATTATTTAGATAGTTTTTGCATCCCCCAAGATACTAAATTAGGTTCTTCATTTTTATAATTTTCTATAAATAATTCCACAGCTCTTCCTTCGGTAACTTTACCTTTAAATGTAAATGCTCCAACTGGACCAACATATCTATCTCCTTCGTAAAGTCCTACATCAATTCGTTTTCCATCCCATTCATATTTGTAAGCCACTTTTCCTTTAGATTTTCCTGCTATAGCTTCATCTATTACTTTCTTTTGATACGCAAGTAATTCTTCTTTAGTTGCACTTCGGCTTTCAGGTCCTTTAAATGAAACTTCTCCATCATTAAATCTTGATTCCATATAAAAGTTTGGTAGATTAGCTCTCAAATATATTTTATAACCTTTGTATTCTTCTACAAAATTAGCTCTAGGGTCTTCTGGTGGTTTAGGTGGTGGCACTGGTTTTTGAACTGCGGGAGCTGGTGCGTAATCAAACTTCTTTTCTTCCTTTTGATAAATTGGTGGTTTTGGAGGAGTTTTTGGTTTGAATTTTTTTAATTGTGGAAATGCTGGTTTTTTAGGAATTTTAGGTAAATCTGGTATTCCCAATGAATCTTTTAATCCATTCAACAACTGTTTAATAGCGGCCGCTCCCCCATTAAATGCGTTCTCTAAACCACCTTTTACCAAACCTTCTGCTTTTGCAGCATTTTCACCAACAGCGCCTTTTATAGCGCCCTGTCCTGCTTGTTTTGCTTTATCTAATTTTTCTGACATATTACGCTGTTTGATTTATTTTACTTAAAATATCATTTAATTTTGATTTTATTTTTCCAAACTCCGGTCTATTTTTTGGTCCTTCCGCGGTTGGACCGGATGGAGTTAAAAATACCATAGTTCCTATTTGGTCAATTAGTTCCGATAATATTTCAACAAGCTTCTGTCCTTTAACTAAAGGTTCTAAATCTTTACTTCCTAAAAATATTGAACCATTACCAGTAAAAAAGTTTATATTTCTATCATTTGTTACAACATGAATATCTTCACCTACATTAACATTTATGCCTCGCTTATTATCAATGGACATTCCACCATCTGAAATAAATCCATAATTGCCTTTTGAATAAAAAAGCATTTCAGCATTTCTTGCAGATAATATTATTCTACCAGAATTTATTAATACTTGGTCACCTTTGAGTTCTGATGGATATGGTTTGAATGATAATGGTTTTTGTGAAAAATCCGTAGAACCTTTTTCATCAATTGTTCCAGGTATAAAAGGAACAACATACTGACCTGAACTCATTAATATTGTAGAACCATCTCTATTAATATCTTCGGTGATAGAACCAGATTTAGCCGAAAAAATTTGTGTTGATGATGCTTCTCTATTTCTTATTGTTACAGTTGGTGAAAATGTACTGCCAGGATTATTGTATGCCGATAATCTAATACTTTGACCAAATCTTGATTCAATTAAAGTATCTCCTTCAAATAAAGATAATCTATGTATATTTGTGGGAGAAAATACTTTACCATAACCACTTTCATCAGGCGCTAGACCATCTGCACTACTTCTTGGTGTTTGTGTACTTGCTACATTTTGATAATGTTCTGCTTTATTTGCACCACTTAAATCTTCTCTATCACTATTAATATTTAAAAATCTTGCATTAATTGTATTTGCAGAACTACTTAAATTTTTATTTCCTGCTACATCTTTTGCGTATCTTCTATATGTGTATGTGGATTCAATTTGGATTATTTCTACCATTTCATTTCTGATAGGTAAATCAATAAAATTTTTATTATGCGGATAGGCTAAAGGTAAACTTTCTTTACTGGTAAATGTATTTCCAAATTTTCTAAACACAACTGCTCCTACATCACCAGGTTCAGTATAACGCGGATGTGTATTATCTAAAATAACATCATAAACTACTGCATAATTTTGTGAAAGATTTAAATCATTATTTTGACTTAAATTACCTACACCATATCTATTAAAAGCCATTACTTTACTGATTTTTTAAGTTCTTCTAATTCAAATTCCAAATCATCTACTCTTTCAACTTCTTGTTTAGTTTCTTCTAATTCTCTTAATAATTGATTCTTTTCAAATTCAGTAAGAAACCCATCTTGTCCTTCCGATTTCTTTTCAGAAGCAACAATTTTTTGAACAATAGATGCCAACTTTACCAATTGGTCATCATTCTTTACTGAACTATCAATTAGACCATGCAATACAGGTCCTATGGTTGCAACATCACCCGAATGTTTAACCATTTTTTTAAGTTCTTCAATAAGTGAGCTTATTTTGTGTCTTTTAGATACCTGATTGTTATAGATATCTTCAAATAGGGAGCTTAAGTTTTTTCCCTTAAATATTTCAAAATCCGTTGACATACTTTACTATTTTTGTATGTCTATAAATATGTATAATGAAAAAAGTGGGTTTATAATTCTATAACCTCAATCTTTATCTTTGGTTGGTAATCTTTTGGAAGTTGGTTATTGATACCTTTAAACTCTTTAACTTTATTTTTAAAAATAGTGATTTCTAAAATACGGTCAGTAAGGTTCATTACAGTTTGTGAAGAAGTAGACATTTCAGATGTATCTCTTTTCATATTTAAAGCCGGCCTTTTTGGAAAGAATTCTTTTCTCATTGCCTGAGCTATCTCTTTCCAATCCTCAACTTTATCAACTGATTTCTCTGCTGATATTTTTCTCATTTTAGAACTCAAATATTTTTCACCATGCGTATATCCTGCATCAGTAAAAAGATGTCCATGATTAGTACGAACAACAGGTGATTCGGAGTTTTGTATTTTTATATCTGGCTTATGTTTTGATGTAGTTTCAATACTAACCATATGTTTTGGGGATGAAACAAATGTGTGCCCTTTAAGTGATAATCCACTCTTACCCTTATATGTTACAGCAGCTTTTAGTGCTTCTTTAATTGATGGTTGTTTTATAATGTTTCTCATCTTATCACCATCAGGACCCGGCTTACCGCCTTTCTTTACTATCTTTGCTTCTGCTTCGTCATGTCCCACTAATAGTGCAGAGTTTACTACACCAATACCATGCTCATTTAATCCTTCACTCCAATCAGTAATTAAATCATGTAGGTATGCAACTTCAACACCATCTATTATAGTGTGAACAATTTCAAGTTCAGGATTATAAGTTCTATCCCTATTTTTAGCAAGGATAAACTTATCTCCAACTTCTTTAGATACAATAATACATTCGTTTATCATCTTGCTAAGCTTTTGCACCAACTACTGTAATAACTTTTTGATAAAAAGATTCTATATCCTGCATTTCATCAATCTTCACTTTAAGTTTATCTAAATTCTTTTTAATTGCGTTATCAAATGTCACATCGTAATTTGCACCTTGCTTTTTCTTAATCATTGCTACCCAAATTACTGCTTGCATTTCCAATGGTTTCATTCCAAATTTACTTGCCAATTCTTGCGTTAATTTTGCAATATAAACATAATTTGCAGTCTTACCTAAAAACTTTGATTTTTCTTTTTTATCCATATGTGGGTAAAAAAATGATGCCATCCAAGTATCCATTGTAACCGGCAACCAACCACCTTCAAATTCGTAGTTTGGGTCTAATAGATTCAGAGTAAAAGAAAATACTTTTTCTGCTGATATTACAGTTTCAGTTCCTAATGCTCCAGAAGGTGTAAAGTGTCTTGCTATCTCATTTACTACATCTGATTTAGAAAAGTTAAATCCTTTTGATGAATATAGTCTTAATGCTCTCACTAAATTAGAAAGATATGATGGTAAGTTTCTAACATTCTTAACCATTCTTTCAATTGTTTCCATATCTCTAAATTCACCAGCTTTGATTTTTTTGTATAAATCATTTGGTTGCATAGAAATCATTTCATTAAATCTTTCAATTCTTTTTGGGTCTTTAATATCAGCTTTTATACCTTCAAAACATCTTGCGGCTAATAAAAAGTTTTGTGCTAATTTATTTTGTGGTGAAAATATTGCCATTAAGATAAGAAATAAACATCCATCAGATTCACCCAATGCACTTAACATCTTTTTATTCATATCTTCGTACCAACCCTTTGCTTCTAGTCCTGCTTCTAAAAATCCTTCTAAATTATCCAATACTCCTTTATCAACTGCAATAACATATCCACCTTTCTCTAATTCATCAGGTGACATTTTTGTGAAATCGGGTTTAGGTGCTTCTGAAATGTTTTCAGTAATATCATCAATATCAGCACCAAATTTGGAAAATAAATTATCCAACGCACCATATTGAGATGCATTTAATTTGAATCTTTTACTATTAGTTTCTTTTATTAAGCTACCTAACTTTATCATTACCCTTTGCAGGTTCTCCACCCACCACCTTTTGATTTGTAATTTTTTGCAGCCCATCCATTTGCATAAGCCGATGGATATACATCAAACTTTCTTTTTGCTGCCGCTTTTGATGCTGCCCATTTACCAGGATCGGTTGGACAATTCTTTTCTAAAAATAGTTGCATTGCTTCTTCAATCACTTCATGCTTCTTTCTACCTTGACAATGCGCTCTTTGTGAGAATCCTTTTGGGTTAGAACAATTGATTGATTTCTTATATTTTGCACTCCACTTCTCATTCATTTCGCCAAGTCCGCATCTTTCCATAAACTCATCAGCATTTACTTCAATTCCTTCTTTTTTGAAATCTCTTAATCTATCCAATGCCATTTGTTTGCGGTTATCTATATCTTTAACCTGAACTAGCATTTCAACAATACCATCAATCATTTCTTTTTGATGTGGTTGTTCTTCTTTTAATAAATTACTTAACTTTATCATGCTCCAGTTTTTACAAATGTTGGTTTTTGACCTTTTGATTTTTCACCACCTTTCTTAGCATCTCCTGCTTTAGACTGTGCTGCTCTTTTTCTTTTTACAAATGCTGCTCTACCATCAGGCCCTAACTTAGCTGCTTTTTCTTTTGATAAACAAGCTGCGTATGCATCGCCCGATTTACTATCACCACATTTACCTACCTTCTCACCTTTAGAGTTATATCTATCCCAACCACCACCGGTAGTAGAACCAGTCTTACCTTTACCAAACCACTTACGAAGGTCTTCCGCCATTATATCTCTTAATAGTATCATTATATCTTTTCGTAATAAACTGTCATACCTTCTTTATCTTCAATAGCGTATATATCACCTTTAAGTGAAGAAGTGTTTTTTATATCTTCAAAGTTTGCGGGAATTGCATCTTTTACTTTTACTTGTCTTTGGTAAACCACTTTTTTATTACGTGATACAACGATTGTCCAAGGACCGGATTGCGCACCTTTTCTTACACCGGCCATCATTTTAGACCAGTTTTTTCCTTCCATTAATAAAGATTGTAAACTTATCATTATTTTTTAACTTTGATTTTCCAATAAGTACCAAACCCAACATAAGGTGAAAATGCTCCATTAGTTCCATCGGTTGTTCTATTATTCACACCAATACCTAATTGATATAATTTATCTTTTTTAGTTTTAAGAATTACACCTGCTCCAACTGCTGATACATAATCTGCTTTGTTAAATCCAGCATTTATACCATAATATAATTGTGCTTTTGCAGGTTCTTTAACAATAAGTTCTTCTTTGATAATTCTTTCTTTAACTTTAGCATCCCAAGTTCTACCTAAAATTCTATTCTTTGTAATAGTATCGGTTAATGCAATAGTTCCCAAATCTCCATCTAATTTAAGAGTGTCTTTGTAAACTACCTTTGCTAAATAATCTTTTAATAATGCTGCAGTATCTACATTTACTAATTCTTTAAGAACTAAAGTATCTACATCAATTACTTCATGTACAATATCTTTACCCTTTTTAGTTACCGTTTTAATTTTTTCAACTTCTACAGTATCAATTGTGTGCTTTATAACTTCATATTTTTTACCATCAATTCTGATAGTTCTTCCACCTGGCATAACTCCACCTGGGTTAAACCACTGTAATAAAATCCATATTACTAACGCTACGATAGCAATATTCTTAAAATTCAAGTATTTTTTCATAAGACGTATTTTTATAGGTATAAATATTAGAATGCCAGTTTTGAACCAATCTGAATATTATGCATCAAATTGAAGTTTGGTGTTAATCCAATTACCGCTTTATAGGATGCTCCGAAAGCAAACCTTCTACTCAATTTATATGCATAATCAGTTCCCACAATAAAGCCAGGTGAACGATTAACCATAGTTGCTAAAGTGTTTGTATTATAACTAATTGGCTGGTTCATTACGAATACTGATGGAGATAATGTGGTTTTTTTATTGACTTGATAAGGTTTAGTCCAAAATCCTACAAACGAAGTCATAAGAGAATAGTTGTAGCCGGTGTTTTCAGAATTTCTCATAACCAAATGAATAAGACCAGCGTTCATACCATATGTGCCATATTTAGGATGTGGTTTAATATATGTGTATCCCTGCATTGCCATCCACGTTCCTTTTAGATATGCGAATGTTGCTGAATAAGAGTGGATACCATTTAGTTTACCTTCTTCAAAGTCCATCTTAGTCATACCACCACTCACCGCATATTGGTCTAAAGTACTCCATATAAGTGCGGTAGCAGAATATGATTTATCACCCATTAGAGATGATTTAGAGATACCAACACTCATCATCATAGATACCCTTTGGTCAGGTCCTTGCATACCTGCCAAATCGGATGAAAGTATCATTGGGTTTAGAGCTTGAACTCTACCTTTTTTCTTTTCTTCTTTTTTCTCCTCTTTCTTTTCTTCCTTTTTTTCTTCTTTAGACTCTTCCTTCTTCTCCTCTTTCTTTTCTTCCGATTTAGTTTCCTCTTTTTTCTCTTCCTGTTTTTGCTCTTGCTTTTGTTCTTCTTGCTTCTGCTCTTGCTTTTGTTCACTCTTTGTTTCTGTCTTTGTTTCAGATTTTTGTTCCGAAGAACCACCACCAGATGAACCACCAGAAGATGATGAACTACTGGATGATGAAGATGAACTACTACTGCTTGAAGATGAACTTGCAGGCGGTGTAGATGATGTTGATGCAGATGCTCCACTACTTGCAGCTCCCGCGCTTGCTGATGAAGATGCTGCGGATGAAGCTGAACTACTTGCTGCAGAACTTGCCGATGATGAAGCCGCTGAACTTGCGGCTGATGATGCTGCTGAACTAGCTGCAGAACTTGCTGCTGCCGCTGCTGTGTTTGCCGCCTGTGCGGTTGCTTGTGATACAGCTTGTGTTACTGTCTGCTGAACAACCTGATTAGTTGGGCAGGCCATAGTTGAATAAGCTGCATAAGTTGCATTAACCCAAACCTGAACTGCTCCACTTTGAACTTCCGCAGGAGTAAATGTTTTTACCTGATTGTAGAAAGATACCGTTGCAAAACCATTAGACATAGTTGTAGTGGCGATTTTTACTTCACCACTACACTTGTCCACATAGGTTTGTGTGTATATTTGTCCACTAGCTTTCCAGCTGAGACATATAATAAATAAAATACTTAATAGACCTTTTAATGCTTTCAAAAACTAACAATTTACTAGAAATTTAATCCTAATCCGAATTGAGAATAACCTCTAATTGGTTCGTGGTCAAATTTCAAAGTAAAGTTTTTGAAATCCCTCATTGCTCCAACTTTAATTGATGCAAACTCTGAATAAGATTTAGGGAAGGTAATTTCGCCAATAGCATCTTTACCTCTATATCTTACTCTTTCATTTCCAAAACCTAACATAGCATGAACACCAGTTCTGCCAAATCTTTTACCAGCTCCTAAATATAAGCTTCGTTTTTTAACTAAATCGTTTATAAGCGGAAAATCAACTCGTGTGATTGTTCCATACGGAAAGAATGTTGAACGGTCTATTTCATAAGTGGAACTGAAATCCATTACAAAATATCCTCTATTACCGATTGTGAAAAATCCACCAATTTGCCTATCAGTTGTTTTGTGTAAACCGAAACTGATAATTGGTTTTTTTCCTTTAATGGTATCTCTCCTACCATCTTCGTAAACATATACTCTTTGTGGTTGTCTATATCCCCAATCATTCCAATAAAATGAAGGTGTATAGAAATTCCAACCAAATGCAGGTGCTCCCCACATATTCCATCTATTCCAACCCCATCCCCAACCCCAATCATTCCATAACCAAGGGTTATTGTTAATGATTATGTTAGAGCCTGGTTTTGTTGGTTGTGGCCTGTTAAATTCTCTAGGTGAAGAATTTCTCCACATACTTACATCACTTCTTTGTCCCATTATTGATGGACCTGATGGTGATGCTGATGGTGGATTACTTCTCCAAGAAGAGACTTGAGAAAATGCCACCATTGGTAGTAACATTATTAAGAATAAAATCTTTTTCATAAGTCCTCCTTTTTTAGTTACCTATAAATATAAAAAAAGGGAGTTTAATACTCCCTTTTAATTTTTCTTTAACAACTTATTAAAACCCTTTTGATGGGAATCTAGTCCATCCATTACTCCATACAGGTTTAGAAAGTGTTTCTAATTCTGATTTTGTATAAGTTTTTTCTACATTTCCTTCTCCCAATGCTTTTTCTTTCATTTGAGCTGCGGTGAAAATAGTTGATGTAGATTTGAAATTTAGAAGCGGGTCAAACGCTTGAATTTCGTTGTTAAGAAATTTAGAAACCCCATCTTTGTATGCCTGTGCGGTTTCGTTACTTTCAATAGAGAATGCTCCCTTCTGATAACCCAATACCTTTGAGTTTGTTATTGTGAATTGCGTTGCACGTCTCCATCTTAAACCTAAATTGTGGTTTGATAATGCGGTTGCATCAAATGGTCCAATAAGAATCATACCATTTAATTTAGGATGTGTAAAAGGTTGTGCAGTTGAACCCGTTCCATCGTTATCACATTCTACACCATTTCCAGCATCACCATTATCTACAAATTGTGGGTCTCTCTTTGCCACACCATTTGTTACAGTTCCAGTATATCCAAAATCAAAATCGTAATCATCATCTGCGGTTGCATATGCGTATAGATTTTTAGGTGATACAGTTCCACCAAAGAATTCAAATGCATCATCATTAGCGTAGATAGTTTGAACATTCTCAATGATTGTTCCACTACCAACTCCACCTAAAGTTAGTGCGTTAATTTCAGAGTTTGGCATTGCTGCAATACCAGCATATTCAATTCTTACATATTTTAGAACACCACTATTATCGTTGTCCAAAGTTCCACCATAAGCTCTACCTACACCACCTTCAATAGTTGGTTCAGTTGCTCTATTGGTTTTAGCCATACCCAATATTACAATACCACCCCAATCACCAGGTGCTCTTTGACCTTCTGGTTTGCCTGAAGTGAATACGATTGGTTTTGTTGGAGTTCCTTCCGCAATGATTTGTGCACCTCTTTCAATAATCAATGCGCCTTTCTCAGCAATATCAGATACGATTGTTGTTCCAGGCTGAATGATAAGACGTGACCCATTTGTGATATAAACATATCCTTTTAATGTCCACACTTTATCTGCTGTTAGAGTGATAGTTTCTTGGTAAGTTCCATTAAGTGTTGTTGTAAGTGGAACATTGATTGGTCTATCATCACCACCCAAGTCTTTATTACAACTACTAAATAATCCTAATAATAAAATGATTGCTAATAGCTTTCTCATAGATTCAAATTTAATGTTAATGAAATCGTTTGTTCGTTGTTTGTTTTTATTAGATTTCGGTTTTGTAACTTTTGGTAATAGATTGATGGTTGCGCAAATACATCACCTATTGCCAATTTTATTTCTCCTTTCGGAAGTTTATGTAAAAGAGTTATATCCAATACATCTCTACTATTTTCAAAAATGTTTGGGTAACCCTGAAATCCTACTGCTGATATTCTATCTCCAACTCTATTGTAAGTTAAGTTAATAGTATTGTTTTTTTTGTGAATGTTTATTCCTGCGTTTAACACATAGTTTGATTGTCCCTGCAATTGTCTTTTTACACCATTCACTTCTACTTCTGAATTCATTACCGAAGCATTTGTGTAGAAATCAAACCAACCATTTATTTTCTTTCTTAATTCAAACTCTAAACCATATAGGATAGCTGAATTAGGATTTGTGTAAGTTAATAATAAGTTTGATGGAACTGAACCATCTGCTACAATTTGTTCAATTGGTTTAATGAAGTTCTTGCCAAATAGAGAAAATGAAATGTTCTCACCTACCTTTGGATACCATTCGTATTTAAGGTCTACATTATATATGTCAGATTTTTCTAACTTTGAGTTTCCTAATATTTGTGCGTTTCTTACAAAATCATAATAA
>Ga0315902_10000123_pt1 | contig 126581 bp, 106 predicted proteins | sample LakEriMetagenome_9_FD_203523 | JGI IMG/M metagenome (GOLD analysis project Ga0315902, IMG submission 203523) | Freshwater fungal communities from buoy surface, Lake Erie, Ohio, United States - Buoy 12 MA117 | ecosystem: Environmental > Aquatic > Freshwater > Lake > Lake biofilm | place: USA...
AGTTGCTCGGCGCCGATCGGCCGGCGGCGGCTGCGGGCGGGGCGGCGGCGCTTCGGCCCGGCCGAGCGACCAAAGAGCGTGGCGATGAACGAACGGGAACGGTCAGGCACGTTGCGAAGCATCGTTGTACCGAAGGAAGGAGGAAACGGGTGGGACGAATCGGCGGGACGGAGACCGAGCACCCCTGCCGCACGAAAAGATCGTGGAGCAGCGATACGGAATCTCCGCGGGGACCGTACCGTATCGGGGGGGGGGGGGCGTCAAGGGGCTGGTGAGGCAGTCGTGATGAGATTGCAGAACGTCAGCCGGCAGGCTTCAGGACCGCCGATGTGCCAGGCGGCGTGCGCCGATGCCGCACGGGCGTGTCGTTACGGCCGCGCGGCCGGCGCGGGCCCGACGTCGAGCGCGACGAGCGTCCGGTCGTCGCGAAGATAGAGCCGGCCGCCGGCCAGGGCCGGCAGCGCCCGAAGCGTGCCCGGCAGCGGCCGGGCCCGGGCGAGGATCTCAGGACCCTTGCCACCGTCCCGAAACAGCACCACCTCGCCGTCGGTCTTCACCGCCAGGAACGAGCCGCCGCACGAGATCAGCGTGCCGTAGCCGAAGTTTTCCTCGGTCCAGATGACGCGTCCGGTGGCGGGATCGACGCACCGCAGGTGGGCCGGCGGCACGTCGTCGCGGCCGTCGATCGCATACAGTCGCCCGGCGGCGAGGATCGGCGTGCAGTATTGCGTGGCGAGCGATTCGGCACCCCGCCAGACCGGCGCGGCCGCCGTCGCATCGAAGGTCGCGCACACGCTGCCGATGCCATACGACGCCGTGACGAGAAACCGGTCGGGAGCGAGGAGCACCGGCGTCGCGGCATTCACCGTGGGCCCGCGCTGGCCGAAGGGAAACTGCCAGCGGACGGTGCCGTCCGCCGGATCGACGAGCAGGCAGGAGAGCCGCGTCACCATGAGGACGTGCGGCGCCTTGCCCGCCCGCACGACGAGCGGCGCGGAATAGCTCGCCCCCTCAGCCGTCTTCTGCCAGACGGTCGCGCCATCGGCCAGCGCGAAGGCGACGACGCCTGCCTCGCGCTTCGTGCCGCCGACGTTGACGATCACGTTGCCGGCCGCGACCACCGGCGTGGAGCCGGCCCCAAAATAGCCCTCCTGGGCGGCGAAGTCGTGGTGCGTGCTTCGTGACCAGAGCGGTCGGCCGGTCGCGGCCGCCACGCAGGCAAGCGTCCCCTGCGCACCGAACGTCACCACGCGGTCGCCATCGACCACCGGCACGCACAGCGGCCCGTCGCCACCGCCGACCTGGGGCCGAAACCGGGTCGGCTCGGCATGCCGCCAGCGGCGTTCGCCCGTCCGCGCGGCGAGCGCCTCGAGGACCTCCTCGTCGCCGACGCGGTGGAACAGGAAAACCGTGTCGCCGACGACCGCGACGCCGGCGTGGCCGGAGCCGACGTCCCGCCGCCACACGACCCGCGGGCCGGCGGCGGGCCAGGGGGCGAGCTTTTCGTCGGCCGCCGCCTGGCCATCGCGACCGGGGCCGAGAATCTGCGGCCAGTCTCCGGCGCGGGCAGCCGTCCCGGCGGCGAACAGGACCGCGATCACCGCGGCGGCTGGCAAGGCGATGCGCCGCATCATTCGCCCCGGCCGCGCTGGCGGAAGTACTTGAAGCCGGGCACGAAGAAGCAGGCTCCGCTCACGACCCCGAAAAGAATGTGCTGGTAGTCCGGCACGACGCACATCACCAGCGCCGTGACGAAGAGCAGAAATGCCTGCACATAAAAGGCCCCGGAGAGGATCCCCGCCTTGACGAAGAACACGAGGCCGGCGAACAGGGCGAGGACCGGAGAGAGCGTGAGCACCGGGAGGCCGTGGGGGGGCAGCAGGGCCTCGACCCAAAACAGCAGCACGCTGGCCAGCACGCTGCCTCCCCAGACGTGGGCGATCTGCCGCTCGACGGCCGTCACCGGACCGTTGCGGTGACGCAGCGCCCAGAAGATCGGTGCCCAGAGGGCGAGCCCGCCGCCCCACAGGGCGAGATACGGCAAGTGGCTCTTCACCCCCTGCCAGGCGAGGACGTCGGTCGTCACGCACAGCGCGAGAACGACCACCGAGTGCCACATCCAGAGCAGGCCCCAGTTCTCCAGTACCACCGCATGGTGCGTCTCGCGGAACAGCCGGCTGAAGACGTCGCCGATCCCGCCGCGCCGGGCCGCGACCGGCTCGCCGGCGAGGTACGACCGCAGGTCGGCCGCCAGCGCGGCCGCCGAGGAATAGCGGAGGTCCTGCGGCTTCTGCAGCGCCTTGAGCGCCACCATCTCCAGGTCGCGATCGGCGTCGCGGGCCACCGACCGCGGCAGCGGCGGGTCGGCCTCGAGGACGGCGAGCAGCGTGTCCATCGGGCTGGCGGCCTGGAACGGCGGCCGACCGACGAGCATCTGATAGAGGATCGCCCCCAGGCTCCAGACGTCGCTCGTCGGGCCGACGTCGCCGCGGCTGCCGGCGGCCTGCTCCGGCGACATGTAGCAGGGCGTGCCGAGGATCGCGCCGGTGTGCGTCACGGAGCCGTCGGCCTCGAGCTGCTTGGCGAGACCGAAGTCGGAGACGTGCGGCTCGCCGGCGGAGTCGATGAGGATGTTGGATGGCTTGAGGTCGCGATGGAGCACGCCCCTGTCGTGCGCCGCCTGCACCGCATCGGCGACCTTGGCGAGGAGCGCCGCCCCCTCGCGCGGCGGCAGCGGGCCGGAGGCGAGCCGCCGGGCGAGCGTCGTGCCCTCGATGAACCGCATGCTGTAGAAGGGATGGCCGTCGTGCTCGCCGACCTCGAAGATCGACACGATGCCCGGATGATCGAGCCGGGCCGCAGCCTCCGCCTCGCTGCGAAACCGGGCCAGGTCGGCCGGGCTGGCGAGATCGCGGCGCAGGAGCATCTTCAGGGCGACGGTGCGGCCGAGGCTGCGCTGCACGGCGCGATACACGACACCCATGCCGCCGCGGCCGAGTTCCTCGAGGAGCTCGTAGTCGCCGAAGGCGGCCGGCAGCGGGGAACTGCCCGGCATGAACGCCGTCCGATCGTCGGTCAGGGACGGGACCGGGGGCGCAGGCCGCTGGCCGAGCGGGCTGTCCCCGGGGTGGAGAATCGTCGACCGCTCGGCAACGGCATCGGCGACCGACATCGCCGCGAACAGTTCACGGAGGTGGCCGGCAAGGTCGGGATGGGCGGCGGCGAGAGCGTCGAGACAACGCTGCGCCGCGGGGCCGGGCTCCTCGGAGAGCGAATCGACGAGCAGCGCGAGACGCTCCTCGCCCGCGGCGTCGAGCGGCGCGTCGATGGCGAGCGAACGGGTCGATGTCGTCATGGTTTCGCCAGCCGCGGACGGGGCAGCGGAAAGTCGCCTTCAATGATAGGCGGGCAGCGGCCGGGGGGAGTCCCCTCAGTCTTCGTCAAGCAAGACCCTGAGACGGCGCATCGCCCGCAGATATCGCATTCCCGCGGCCGGTTTGGAGAGCCCCAACGCGTCGGCCGCCTCGGCCGTGGAAAGGTGCTCGAAATGCTTGAGCAAGACGATCTGCCGGTCTCCCTCGTCGAGCTGCTCCACCGCGGCTGCAAAGCGACGCTCGAGTTCGTGCCAGGTGGCGGCGGCGGCCGGCGTCAGTTCGCGGTCGGCGATGTTGCCGGCGAGATCCGCTTCGGACCGCGTGCCGTCGTCGGGTGCCGCGAGCGGCACCTCGCGGTCGAGGCTGCGACTGGCCGCGACGCGGTGCCGGCGGTGGGCGTCGATGAGCCGGTCCCGGGCCATGTGCCGCAGCCAGAGGCGGAACGGCATCGTGGGGTTGGCAAGGTAGTCGGTCAGTCGGCGGTTCGCCTCCAGGAGCACGTCCTGCACGATGTCGCTGGCATCGACCCTGCGCTGCACGACGCGGTCCATGCGGCGGTCGATCATGAGCCGAATCGCTGCCCGGTGCCGTTCCAGGAGCCCGTCGACCGCGGTGCGATCCCCACTGCGGACCCTGTCGAGCAGCACCAGCGTCGGTCCGGCCGCGGCGTCGGGTTCGGCTGGCGGGCCTGGAGTGCGGGCTGGAGAGGACATGCCCTCAATCCTACCAATGTGTCGGGCGTGGCGGTGGCGTGCCGGGCGTGACGGTGGCAGCGGCTGTGCGGGCCTGCGGTGTGAAAAATCAGCGGTCCAGCGGCCGGTTTTTGCCCAGGCCGCGAACGGGAGGCATAATCGTCGGCGGTCATAGGAGCGACCGCTGGCTGCCGCGACAGGCTGCGGTTCCCCGTGCCGAACGGATTGCACTTCGTGCCAGGCGTTCTTGCCCCGACGTCGTCCGCCTCCCGGCCGGCAGCCCGCTGGTGGCTCGTCGCCCTGCATCTCGGCCTGACCCTGGGCGTCACTTCCGGCATCGCTGCCGGCGAACCGGCGCTCGAATGGCGGCCGGCCGCGAACGACACGGTGGCCATCGCCAGTGGCCCCAGCGCCCCGGTCGACGACCTCGCCACCCGGACGGCGACGCTGGCCCACGAGGGCCGCTGGGCCGACGTGATCAGCATCTGCGAACCGGCAGCCCGCAAGGGGACGCTGTCGCCCACCCTGTTCCAACGGTACGACCTGGCGAAACTCCACTGCGACATCGCCCGGCGACATGCCGAACCGGCCTTCCGCCGGCAGATCGACAGGCTCACCGAAGCCGACGCCCGGCGACTCTACGGCGACGCCCTGGCGCGGATCGCCTCGCACCACGTCGACGCGCCGAACTTCAACCGGCTCATGTCGCGCGGCCGGCAGGCGCTGGACGTCGCCTTCGACGACGCCACCTTCACTGCGGCGTTCGCCACGCAGGCGACGCCCGAGCGGCGCGAGTTGTATCGCGAGCATGTCGGCCGGCTGTTTGCCGCGCGGCAGATCGCGACCCAGGGAGATGCGGAGACGGTAGCCGCCTGGCTGGCGCGAACGGCCCACTCGCTCCTCGGCGTGCCGCCGGCGGTGACGCTCATGGAACTCACAGCGGCCGCCGTCGGCGGACTCGACGAATACTCCGCATTCCTCACCAACGGGCAACTCGACGATCTCTACGCGCAGATCGAGGGGACTTTCGTCGGCCTCGGTGTGGAACTGAAGACCGCGGCCGACGGCCTGCTCATCGTGCACGTGATTCCGGGGAGCCCTGCGGCGCGGGCGGGAATTCGCGCCGGTGATCACCTCGTGGCGGTCGGTGGGCGGCAGATCGGCGGCATGGGCGTCGATCAGGCAGCCCATCTTCTCCAGGGGCCGGAAGGCTCGCTGGTGACGCTGGCGATTCTCCGGGCGCCGGCTCCGGCGCGGGCGATCACGGTACGCCGCGAGCATGTCGAGGTGCCGAGCGTCGAGGACGTGAAACTCGTCGATCCCGCGGCCGGCGTCGGCTATCTGAAACTCACGTCGTTTCAGAAGACGACCGCGGCCGACGTGGAGAACGCACTCCGCAGGCTCGACGGCGCGGGCATGCGGTCGCTCGTGCTCGACCTGCGCGGCAACCCCGGCGGCCTGCTCTCCGCCGCCGTCGACGTGGCCGACCTGTTCCTGGAGCGCGGCCTCGTCGTCGCCACCCGCGGCCGCAGCCCGGAGGAAGACTTCAACTACACCGCCGCCCGCGAGGGGACGTGGCGCATGCCGCTGGTTCTGCTCATCGACGGCGACTCGGCAAGTTCCAGCGAGATCCTCGCCGGGGCGATCCGCGACCATGCCCGGGGAACGATCGTCGGCACGCGGAGCTACGGCAAGGGCTCGATCCAGGGTATCTTCCCGCTCCAGGTGGCCGGCGTCGGCATCCGCCTGACCACGGCGAAGTTCTATTCACCCAAGGGCTTGCCGTTCAGCCGGGTCGGCGTCGAGCCCGACGTGCCGGTCCAGGTCGCGGCCCGTCCTGTGCAGACCGTTGGGGCCGTGCCCGCCACGGCGGCCGATCCGGTCTTGGAAACGGCACTGGATGTCGCCCGGCGTGGCCGCGATCGGCCCGTCACGCACCCGGTCAGCCGGACACGGTGATGGCGGCGCGGCCCCTGGACGCGGCCCCTTGAACTGCCCCCGGCGCGCCGTTAGGCTCGCCTTTGTTCCCCTCATCCGTCGTCCGGCGTTGAATTCTTCTTCTGGCTGCGCCGAGCGACACGGAACGACCGTACACGGGAGTGCCCGGAAGCCGCATGCCCGGCGGCTCCGGTCGCCTTGCATGACCGAAGCCCCGGGCTTGGCAGGTAAGCACATCCATTTTCCAACAGCCTCGTAACGAAGAAGGACTTTCCCCATGACCTCTGCCCGCGCGAGCGCAGTCGCCGCCATCAACAGCTACAAGGCCAACGGCCAGGCCTGGAACTTTCGCGAGACGCCCACGAGCGAACTCTTCGGCGCCAACGTGTTCAGTGACTCGGTGATGAAGGACCGGCTGCCGAAGAGCGTTTACAAGGCGTTGCAGGCGACGATCAAGCAGGGCAAGCCTCTCGACCCGGGCATCGCCGACGCCGTCGCCCTGGCGATGAAGGACTGGGCCATCGAAAAGGGGGCGACGCACTACGCCCACGTCTTTTACCCGCTCACCGGCATCACGGCCGAGAAGCACGACAGTTTCCTCTCCCCCACCGGGGAAGGCGACGCGATCGCCGAGTTCTCGGGCAAGGAACTGATCCAGGGCGAGCCGGACGCGTCGAGCTTTCCCTCGGGCGGCCTGCGGGCGACCTTCGAGGCCCGCGGCTACACCGCCTGGGATCCGACGAGCCCGGCCTACATCCTCGACAATCCCAACGGAACCACGCTCTGCATCCCCACCGCCTTCTGTTCCTGGACCGGCGAAGCTCTCGACAAGAAGACGCCGCTGCTGCGGTCGATGCAGGCGGTCGACAAGCAGGCCCGCCGGGTGCTGGCACTCTTCGGCCACAAGGACGTCGGTCAGGTCTCGGCGTCGGCCGGGCCGGAGCAGGAGTATTTCCTCATCGACCGCAACTTCTTCTTCGCCCGTCCCGACCTGGTCGTGGCCGGACGGACGCTGTTCGGCGCCAAGCCGCCGAAGGGGCAGGAGTTCGAGGATCAGTACTTCGGCGCGATTCCCGAGCGGGTGCTGGCCTGCATGCTGGAGGGGGAGCGGGAACTCTTCAAGCTCGGCGTGCCGGTGAAGACCCGGCACAACGAGGTGGCCCCGAGCCAGTACGAGATCGCCCCGATCTATGAGAACGCGAACATCGCCACCGACCACCAGCAGACCATCATGCAGACGCTGACGCGGGTGGCGCAGAAGTACGGCATGGCCTGCCTGCTCCACGAGAAGCCGTTCGCCGGCATCAACGGCTCCGGCAAGCACGTCAACTGGTCGCTCGGCTGCAAGCTCGGCAACCTCCTCGAGCCGGGCGAGACGCCGCATGCCAACATGCAGTTCCTCGTCTTCTGCTCGGCCGTGATCCGGGCGGTCCACCTGCACTCCGACATCCTCCGGGCCGTGGTGGCCGCCAGCGGCAACGACCACCGGCTCGGTGCCAACGAGGCGCCTCCGGCGATCATCTCGATCTTCCTCGGGGACCAGCTCGCCGACGTCTTCGAGCAGATCGAGAAGGGGAAGGCGACGAGTTCCAAATCCACCGGCACGCTGACCGTCGGCGTCGACACGCTGCCCACCCTCCCCAAGCATGCGGGCGACCGCAACCGCACGAGCCCGTTCGCCTTCACGGGCAACAAGTTCGAGTTCCGGGCGGTCGGTTCGAGCCAGTCGATCGCCGGCCCGCTCGTGGCCCTGAACACGATCATGGCCGAGAGCCTCGACTTCATCGCCACGGAGCTGGAGAAGGCCACGGGCGGCGACCAGTCGAAGCTCGCCGGTGCGGTGGAGAAGCTGCTCCAGAAGATCATCTCCGAGCACAAGGCGGTGATCTTCAACGGCAACGGCTACGCGCAGGAGTGGCACGACGAGGCGAAGAAACGCGGGCTGCCGAACCTCAAGGCCACGCCGGAGGCGCTCGACGTGCTCGTCGCCCCGAAGAACATCGCCCTCTTCGAGAAGTACGGCGTGCTCTCGGAACGCGAGATGCGTAGTCGCTACGACATCTACATGGAGCGGTATTGCAAGGACATCAACACCGAGGGGCAGGCGGCGCTGCAGATCGCCAAGACGATGATCCTGCCGGCCGGCTACCGCTACCAGGGCGAGCTGGTGGACACGGCCACCAAGCTCAAGAGCCTCGGGCAGCAGGTGCACATGGGGACGCTCGAAAAATTGACGAAGCTCGTGGGGGATTTCGAGAGCCGGATCGACGCGCTCGAGAAGGCGCTCGGTCACCATGGTGGCGGCGACCTGCGGGCCGAGGTCACGCACTTCCACGACGACGTCATCCCGGCGATGGCGGCGCTCCGCGAGACGGCCGACCAGATCGAGTCGATCCTGCCCGACGACCTCTGGCCGCTCCCGACGTACCGCGAGATGCTGTTCATCAAGTGAGCCCACGTTCGCCGCTGGTGTCCGCATGAGCCTTCCCGACCGCTTCCAGCTCGAGAAGGCGATCGCGGAAGAGGCGGCACGGCTGGGTCTGGAAGTGCCAGCGGGGAGCCTGCCCGGGCTCGCCGCCTACGCCGACCGGCTCTGGGCCTGGAACGAACGGCTCAACCTGACCCGGCACACCGACGTGCAGCGGTACGTCTCCCGCGACGTCGCCGACGCGGCTGCGATCGCCCCCCGGCTGGCGACGGGGGAACGGGTCCTCGACGTCGGCACCGGTGGGGGCGTGCCGGGAGTGCTGCTTGCGATCCTCCGTCCCGACCTCCGGGTCGAGCTTTCGGAGAGCGTCGGCAAGCGGGCCCGGGCCGTGTCTGAAATCGTGGCCGAGATCGGCCTCGAGATTCCGATGCATGCCTGTGCCGCGCAGAGCGTGGTGCAGGCGCGGGCCGGCGCTGGCGACAGGTTCGACACGCTCGTGGTCCGGGCCGTCGCGCCGCTCGCGAAGTTGCTCGGCTGGTTCGAACCGCTTGCCGCCTGCTTCGGCCGGATGCTGGTGGTCAAGGGGCCACGATGGGAGGATGAGAAGGATGCGGCCCGGCTTCAGGGCCTGACCAAGCGGCTGCTCGTCCGCCGGGTCGCCTCTTGGCCGATCCGCGGCAGCGACAACGAGAGCGTGCTTCTCGAAATCTCCCCCCGCGGCTGACGGCGGCCGATCTCAGAGGTTCATGCCGACGTAGCCCCCGGCGGCATCGCTGGCCGCCTGCTCGCGGGCGAGACGGTCGAGCGTCCGTGACAGGTCTCCGGCGGCGATGTAGCGGTCGAACTCGGTTTCCACCCCCCTGACCACCGTCCCACGCAGCCATTCGACTGCCGGCTGGGTGAGCCAGTCGCAGGTCTCACCGTCGAGTTCGACGACCAAATCGCTGCCGATCGTCCGCAGGTCCCGCTCATCGGTCAGCAGAGTGCCCTCGAACCGGAAGCGAACCCACCCGGAGGCGGGGTCGTTCGTGAAGTGGAACGTGCAGCGACCGTCGGTGAGATAATAGGTGTTGCGGGCGCCGTGGCGGGCCACGGCCCGCTGGAGGCGTTCGGCCCGGGCGCGGAAGCCGGGCGACGCATCGAGCGGGATGTCGAGCCGCGGCACGCTGCGCAGCGGCGTGCACTGGAACGTGATCGGAATTCCCGAACCTGTGGCCGACGAGTCCATGGTGCGACGATTCTATCGCAGGCGATTGTGTCGTGCAGCCGTCGGGGCCGGACTGACCGCGTTTGTCGGCGGCTGTGGCGGTCCGTCCCCTGCGACGCCGGCGGGACGCCGATTTTCCACCACCCGCCGGTTGATGGGAGTGCCGTGGACGATCACGGTCGAGGCGACGACCGCGGCCGTCGCGGAGGCAGCGATCGCGGCCGGCTTCGCCGAGGTGGGGCGGCTCGACGGCATCCTCTCGGACTATGACCCGGCGAGCGAACTCTGTCGGCTCTCGGCGGCCGCTCCAATGGCACATCCCGTCCCCGTCTCCGCCGACATGTGGAACGTCCTCGACCGTGCCGTCGCCATCCGCGAAGCGAGCGCGGGCGCCTTCGACCCATCGGTCGGTCCGCTGACCACGCTCTGGCGGCAGGCCCGCCGCACCGGCCGGCTGCCGCGGCCTGAACGGCTGGCCGCGGCCCGCGCGGCGGTCGGGTCCGGGGCGCTCGTCCTCGTCCCGGATCGCCGGGCCGTCCGCCTGCCCCTGGCGGGCACGCGGCTCGATCTCGGCGGCATCGGCATGGGCTACGCGGCGGACCGCGCGCTCGAGGTCATCGCTGACCGGGGCGTCCGCACGGCGATGATCGACGCCTCGGGCGACATCCGCGTCTCGGCGGCCCCGGCCGGAACGCGGGGCTGGCGGATCGCGACCGCTCCGCATGGCGGACCCGCCGGCGCGGACCAGCCACTGGAACTCGCCCATGCGGCGCTGACGACGTCCGGTGACGCCTACCAGGGGGTCGAGATCGACGGCGTTCGCTACAGCCACATCGTCGATCCGCGTACGGGGCTCGGCGTGGTCGGGCGGACGGCCGTCATGGTGATCGCGCCCGACTGCACCTCCGCCGACGCCCTGGCCACCGCCCTCAGCGTACTCGGGCCCGGCGCGGGCCTCGCGACCCTGGGGCGGTTTCCCGGAACAGCTGCCCTGTTTTCCGTTCTCGATGCGGGCCACGTTCGCCAGATTGCCTCGCCAGGCTGGCCCGCCGGCGCTGCCCAGCATCCTGCACGGAGTGGCAAACCCTGACGATTCGCCCAAGTTTGTCGGTCGGGGCGACGATATCAGCGGTGCCGTCGTTGCGCCTCGGTGCAATCGGAGCAGGCACGGAGTCGGGGGGCCCCGTGCCGGGACCGGTCATCGACCGGCCCCTCCAAGGCGCGACGGCGGCGATTTCCGGCACGAAGGCCGGAGATCGGCCGCACCGTTATCGGATCCCCCGCCGTGACGCGCACCGTTCGAAAAGCCTGGGTCGTCCTGACGAGCGTCGCGGTCCTCGCCTCGGGCTGCGCCCCGCGGCAGCCGTTCTACTTCTTCGAGGACGGCGACCTGTCGCACTACGTCGGGGCGATCCAGAAGATCGAGTATCCGGACAGCGACCAGGAGCCGCTCGCCGAGGCCGCCGGCGCCGTCGAGCCACTCACCCTCTCGAACCCCAATTTTGACAACATCTGGGAACTCTCGCTCGAGGAGGCGATCCGCACGGCCCTGGAAAACGGGAAGGTGCTGCGAAACCTCGGCGGCCGGTTTGGCAGCTTCGGCGGCCCGCGTCCCCAGACCGGCGAGCCGCCGGTGTCGTTGCTCACCAATCCCCAGGCCACGCCGAGCATCTACGATCCGGCGATCGTCGAGACCGATCCGTTTCGCGGCGTGGAGAGCGCGCTGGCGCTGTTCGACACCCAACTGACCAGTTCACTGACCTGGGACCGGCAGAATCGACCGCAGAACGTCGGCGGCGTCGGCACGTTCATCTTCCAGCAGCAGTTTCTCGGCGACACGGGCAACTGGACCACCGGCCTCACCAAACGGACCGCGACGGGTGCCACGTTCGGTTTCGCCAACCAGACGTTGTACGACAACAACAATTCCCCGATCCGCCAGGACGGAGTCCCCTCGACCTGGCAGACCAACTACGACTTCACCTTCAACCAGCCGCTCCTCCAGGGTGCGGGCGTGACGTACAACCGGATCGCCGGACCGGACGCCTTCGAGAACAACTTCGGCAGACCCGTCTTTCGGGGCGTGCTCCTCGCCCGGATCAACGCCGACATCTCCCTGGCCGACTTCGAGGCCGGCGTTCGCAACCTGGTGAGCGACACCGAGCAGTCGTACTGGGAACTGTATTTCGCCTACCGGAACCTCGAGGCCCGCAAGGCGGGCCGCGACAGTTCCCTCGAGGCCTGGCGGAAGGTCCATGCCCTGATGGTCGAGGGGTCCAGGGGGGGCGAGCGCGACAAGGAGGCCCAGGCTCGGGAACAGTATTTCTTCTTCCGCGCCGAGGTCGAGCAGGCACTCACCGACGTCTACCGCTGCGAAAGCCGGCTCCGCTACATGATGGGCATCGCGGCGAGCGACGGCCGGCTCATCCGTCCGGCGGACGAGCCGACCACCGCGCGGATTTCCTTCGACTGGCAGCAGTCGCTCGTCGAGGCGCTCTCCCGTTCGGCCGAACTCCGCAAGCAGAAGTGGGTCATCAAGCAACGTGAACTGGAGCTGACGGCTGCCAAGAACCTGGTCCTGCCCCGGCTCGACCTCGTCGGCCGCTGGCGGTTCCTGGGCATGGGGCAGGAACTGATCAACCAAAACTACGTGGCCTACGACGCCAACGGGGCGGATCCGCTTGCCGGCACCGACTCCTATTCGTCGCTCCTCTCCGGACAGTTCCAGGAATGGCAGGCCGGGGCACAGTTTCAGATGCCGCTCGGCTTCCGGCGCGAACTGGCCACCGTCCGCCACCACCAGCTCCAGCTGGCCCGCGAGCGGGCCCGGCTCCAGGACGAGGAACTCGAGGCATCGCACGCCCTCGTCGAGGCGGTCCGCAACGTCGACACGAACTTCGCCCTCGCCCAGACCAATTTCAACCGGCGCGTCGCCGCCGAGCGGCAGGTGGACGCGGTGCAGGCCGCCTACGACGCCGGACAGGTGACGCTCGACCAGTTGCTCGACGCCCAGCGGCGCCGGGCCGAGGCGGAGAGTTCGTACTATCGCGCCCTCGTCGATTACACCCGCTCGATCTCCCAGCTTCACTTCCGCAAGGGCTCGCTGCTCGAATACAACGGCGTGTTTCTCGCCGAGGGCCCGTGGCCCGGCAAGGCCTACTTCGACGCCCATCGCCGGGCCCGGCAGCGGGACGCGAGCCTGTATCTCGATTACGGCCACTCGCGGCCGGCGATCTTCAGCCGCGGCCCGATCACCCAAAACTTCGAGTCGATCGGCGCCGACGCCCGCCCCGTGCAACTGCCGCCCCGCGACCCCGCCACGCGGACCGAGCCGAAAGCGGTAGTCCTGCCGCCGGCAGCCGGGCCGGGCACCCCGCGGGAATCCGCTGCACCGGAACTCCTCCCGCCCCCCGACGTCCGCTGACCCGCGGAACGCGGGATCGCGGCGTCACTTCTGCAACAGCGCCGCGGGCAGCTTGGCCGGCTTCAGCTCCCAGGTCTTGAAATCGTTCGCCAGCGGAGGCTGGGCCGCGATCGCCGCGCCGATGAACAGTGCTTCGCAGGTCCGGAGATCGATCGGCAGCCTTCCAAGCGGCCCGGCGGTACCGATCAGGATGCCGTCCTTGACCTGCTCGGCGGCGATCGTCAGCCGCCGCTTGTTCGTCGCCACGCCCTGCACCGGCAGGCCTGCGCCCCCGGCAATCATCTCGACCGCCTTCTGGTCCGCGTTGTCCCCCGCCACCGACAGCCAGATGATCCGGGCCAGCGCGGCCCGGGGCAGTTGCTTCGTTTCCTCGAGCACCCTGAACTTCACGGTCTCGGCATCGAGCGACAGCATTTTGCCACGGAGATAATCGCCGGAGTCGAGCCGGATCAGGTGGGTGGGCGGGTCGGCCAGCTGCAGCCGTGGCAGCGTCGTGAGCCGCTCCTTTTTCTGCGCGGTGAGTGTGCCGCCCTTCGGATTGAGCAGTTCAGCCGCCCGCAGGAGGGCATTGGGGATGAGCACCTCGTCCCCCCGGTCGGTCTTCACCCGTAGCCCGTCCGCATCTCCCGCGATCACCGTGCAGGAGATCACGTCGCCGGTCTTGAGGGTGACCAGGCTTCCCGCGGGACCGATGCCGGCCTTGATGCCCGACTTGTCGTCGTGAATCTTGAGCGCGGCCTCGAGCAGATCCTGCTCGGGTGAGGTGACATCGCCGCGACCGGCGCGGTCCCGGACCAGCGTCACTTCCTCGGCCTGCCCAGAGGGATCAGTCAGCCGCAGGCCGACGCTCGAACCGATGATTCCGCGGAGCAGCCCGACCACCTCGTCGAGCTTCAGTCCGGCCGCAGGCAGCGGCTGCCCACCGGGGAGCAATTGGATGGCCTCCAGTTTCCAGCCCCGTTGGATCCGACCATGCCGCGCCGCGGGACCGCCCGGGGCGATCTCGGTGACGGCCCAGGCGTTTCCCTGTTTGGCGACCGAAATGCCGGCACCGCCGAGCAGGGGCGTGCCCCGGAAGGAGATTTTCGCGGATGCCGCGGCCGCAAACCGAGCGGGCGCCACGGCACCCCACGGCTGCCACCCGACGCCGTTGGCCTGCTCCACGCAGCCGAGCATCCGATCCGTGTCGGCAGCCAACAGCCCGACGCGGCCCGGCAACGGACGCGGGTGCCACATGCCGGCCGACTCCAGCAGCGACAGCCTGTCGACCGGGCATGCGAGCGGCCCAACCAGCAGCGGGCTGTCGAGCGTTACCGTGTCCTTGGCGATTTCGCGGACCGAGCCGGTCAGCCTGCTGCCGGCCGAAAAACCGAGCAGCACCGGAGCCGGACCGCGGTCCGGAGGGGTCGCTGCCGGCGCGGCGTCGAACTCGAGTTCACCCGCCGCGGCCGCGGTGACCCGGCCGGTCTCCTCACCGTCGCGAACGACGAATTCCCCCGTCGCCCTGTCGAACGACTCGAGCACGGCCGTCGCGCTTCCCAGCCCGACGACCGGCTCCAGCCGCGGCTGGCCCCCGTCCCAGGGCACGACGCGCAGGCTGTCGATTCGGAGCGTGCCCTTTCGCACCTTGACCGCGAATCCCGGCCGGACGGCTTTGCGTGCCGCAATCGTCTTGTCGAACACAGGCGGCCCTGCCGGCCGGCCATCCTGCGGGATCGTGACCGCCATCCGACCGCTCTCCTGATCGACGAACAACTGGACGTGCAGCCTGCCGCCGCCGACAGCGAGGCCGGCGATCTCCTCGAAGTCGGCCTTGGCCGCCTCCCGCCAGGCCTGCAGTTTTCCCTGACCGCTGGCCTGCAGCCGGTACTGGTCCACATGCGCCCGCTTCGGATTCGAAGCCGGCTTCAGAGCCTGCTTGAGGTCCGCGGCAAATTCGGCGTCGGCGGCCACGAACAGGTCGAACTCCGGCCGCACCGTCCAGGTGAGGACGACGTCGTAACAGGCCTTGGCGGGCGCACCGACGTCGCGGTACGCGACCGCATTGGGCTGATCGGTCGCGAGCATCCCCTTCTGCTCCTGCCACACCCCGCGGGCGGCATCCCAGCCCTCGAGCCCGCCGGGAACGATCGTTCGCACGCCCCCTTCGAGCCGCCGCATCCGTTCCACCGACACGCGCCTGATCTGCAACGGCCCGGTGCCGATGTCGAGCGGATTGACCGTGAATCGTTCGGCGTCAATCCCTTCCAGCGTGCCCAGGATGACGTCTCCCCCCTGCAGTTCGAACCTCCAGGCACCGGCCCGGTCCAGGACTTCTTTTCGGCGCGGAAAACGGACGCGGACGATCTCCGGAATCGCCAGTTCCAGTGGCGTCGCAAAGAGTTCCGATTTCCAGAGCAGCGTCGTCCGCGGCCCGTCCCCGGCGGCAGGGGCGTCGAGCAGGCTTCCGACGCTGAATCCGTTGCCGTGCAGGTCGAGCACGGCCGCAGCTGTCGCTTCGGGGGGCGGCACGAGCAACTGGGGGATCGTCTGCGGCGGCGACAGGCTCGCTGGCGGGGCAGGCGACGCCTCGACTTCTTTTCCGTCCGCCGCCTGCGGGCCGACCGAACCAGCGGCGACCAGGATGGCGGTCAGGCAGCCGACCGCTGCGGCGGCGATCGCTCCCCGGCCCGATCGCGGGCGGATGGCGTGGGGCATGGAGATTCTCCGTCCCAGGATCGTGCAGATGCCTGCGTTCATGGCTCGTACCACCCCTGTTTCACGATATGAGGCCGGTCATGTTTGCAGGCCTGCCGACGATCCGCGAGAACGGCCCACTGCCGCTCGGTGAAGATCGCCTTCAGTTCGTCTTCGTCCTCGTCCGCCAGTTCGATCCACACAAGCGCTTGGAGCTCGCCGATGTCGGATGCGTTCGGCGGATAGATGCGAATCGTCGGTTGCCGCGCAAGCAGCACGCGTTCCAGCGCCGCGTGCTGCCGGGCCGTGAGTCCGACGGTCCGATCCAGGGAAACCAGCACCATCGCCACCGCCGCAGCCCAGCGGCCGGCACGCCGGGCGGCAAAATCGGCCATCAGCCGGTCGTGCTGCTCCGCAGTGACCGTTGTCGGCAGGATCTTGAACAGCAGGGAATCGCCGTCGAACGCCCGCATGAGCATCTCCCGCGCCCGGACGGCATCCTCGTTCAACTGCTGCTGCACCTGCTGGACGAACTTGAAATCACGCCCTTCGAACTGCATCGCCTTGTACCTGGCGATGTCGGCCTCGATCAGCGCGACCGCTGGCTCGACGTCGGACCGCAACGCCTCGCGGAGCCGAAGCCGCTGCGGTTCCGTCAGTTCGCAGGCCGCATCGACGTGGCCGATCCATCGATCCAGGACCCCCTCCACGCGGCCGCGGACCGACCGTTGCGGCGGGTTTTGCCGCGTCCTGGGGGCCCGCTGCGGCGTATGCGTCAACAAGAACACCGTGCCTTCGTAGTGCGCCACATGCGACGCGACCTGGGCGGCGGCCTGGCGGGCATCGAATCGGTACACCTCGGGCTCGGCATGCACCACCTCTTCCGCGACGACGACGTCGTCCTCGGCGTGGACGCTGCCGCTGACGACAACGGCGCAGACCAGCCAGACCGCTGCGCGGGCGGCCCGGACAATCGGCTGAGGCGGACGCCGGATGATCTTCATTCGCCCCACCACTCATCAGGGCTCAGGACGCCGAGCCCGCTCAACGCCTCAAAGTGGAAGTCGGGGCTTCCCACCAGTGTCGACCGGCTCGCCTGGCCACGCCATCGCTTCCACTTCTCCAGCTGCCGGGGCGTCAGGGCGGGGGCGACGCAGTCCGTGGCGAAGTCGGGCACAGCGGAACTCAACGCGGTGCCGTTGAAGGTCATGACACTCGTCGTCCAGGCATCCTTCCAGTCCCGCTCGAGCGCGGCGGTGATCGCATCGCGTTGGCTGGCCGTGAGCTCCAGCTCGGCATCGAGGGACAGGAGCAGTATCGCCCGGGCTTGCTTCCGGCGCCGGTCCAGGCGTGCCCGCAGTTCGGCCTCGTAGGCGGCAACGTCCTCGGCGGACGTCTCCGGCCGGACCAGCGCCATCACGGCGTCGATGCCGGCCTGCCGGACATCAACGTTCGCGACGACGTTCGCGACCGGTCGACCGGCCGCCCGCGCATTGGCGAACTCGAGAGCCGCCTTCCCGATCGCTGCCTTCCCAGCCGCGAGCGCCTTCTGTCGCACCTCCGGCGGGAGGCTGCCGCAGGTCTGCCGGATCAGTTCGAGTTCGCTCTGGAAACCCCGCATCGACCACTGCTCGAAATTCCCGGCCATCAAGCGAATGTTCTGCTTGTGGTTCCACACCTGGAGTGCCTGTGGGTCATTCGTTGGCGGCGGGCCGTCGCTTTCCGGATCGGGGTCGGTGACGACGATTTTCTTCAGTTCCGCCTGCAATGCCTGCAATTCCGCCTGCGCCTGCTGGATCTGCTTCCGCCTGGCTTCCGCCTCGGCCTTCTTCTTGGCCAGGATCTCGGCCTTGTCGTTTTTCTCGGTCTTCGGCCTGGCGTCCGCAGCCCGCTGGTCCGGGGCGTTTTCCTGGGACTCGGCCTCTGCTCCGGCAAGCGCATCAGCACGACCCGAGGCCGGCTCGAATGCCACCAGCGGCGCGGCTGCACCGACGATGGCGACGACCGCGGCACCCAACCACACCCGCGGAACCATGGCGCTTCTCCCGATCCTGCTCAGCGTTCGTAGACGGGCAGGAACTTGAAGTTCACCGCCAGCGAGAGGAGGTAGAGCGACGTGGTAACCGTGGCGCCTCCCATGTTGCCATGCGGACCACCCGACAGGCTGCCGTCCTTCTGCTGCATCCGCTTGAGCTGTTTGACGAGGCCGTCGTTCCACTTCCGCCAGGCCTCGACGTCCGCCTGAAAGAGCGCCTGCGCCTGGTAATACTCCGTGTAGCCCGGATAGCCGTGACCCATGCCTCCCGTGCCGCCGCCGGTGCTGATGCCGACGAGGTACTTGGAGGCCGCCTTGTACTGGGGCAGGTCCCGCTTCCGGGCGATCGAGTAGCAGAGCACACCGATCGAGGTCACGGCCGGGCTGCCGCCGCCAGGGCTGCCCGAATAGCCGACCTGTCCGTTGCCGCCGGTCATCGTCACGTAGTACTTGATGGCCCGGTCAATGGTCTCGTCCGGCACTTCGATGCCGGCGTTGCGGGCCGCGAGCAGCCCCATCAAGACCGCGCCGCTGACGGAGGTGTCGGCATCCTTCTGGTCGGGACCATACCGCCAGCCTCCGGTCGGATTCTGCTTGGCGCTCGTCACCGCACACCGCACCGCCAGTTCCAACGCCTTGCCGATCGACCGCCCGGCTCCCTTGCTGCCCGTCTTGGCGCCGACCTCGGTCCAGAGCGTGCGATCGTCGACGACCCCGTACGCCTCGGCGAGGGCGAGCGTGGCGAAACCGTGTTGGTACATGCTGTCATGGCCCCCCTGGCTCCCGCACAGGTAGCCGACGTTCGAATCCTGGGCCTCGATCATGCTGCGGATCGCCTTGCGGATCGGAACCCGATACGGGCCGTAATTCGGATCCTCACCCGAAGCGAGGAGCACCATCATCGCCATCCCAGTCACGCCCGGGCCCGCCTGACCGTCCTTCCAGGAGCCGTCCTCGGCCTGCGTCTTGAGCAGATAGCGGAGACCCGCGTCGTAGATCTCGCGCACGTCCCGCGGCACCGGATCGCCGTACTTCACCAGCGGCGTCTGCCCCGCCGCGTCGCCCGAAACCGCCACCACCATCGGGGGCAGGAAAAGGAGCGGCCAGACGGCCGGCGGAAGTCTGCGGCGTCTCAGCGGGTGTCCTGCGATCATTCCGGTCATGGGGTTTCCTCCAGGATGCCGCCTGCGATCAATTGGGCCTGCAGTTCGGCCGGCTCGCCGAGTTGTTTCGCCAGCGCCGCGACAACGGCCCGCTGGCGGGGATCGAGCAGCCCGCCGAGTTTTTCCTCACCGGCCTGGTCGAGGCGGAGCATGACGAGGCCCGTCGGCGCCGTCATGCCACCAGCCGACCGCTGGCCGGACAGTTCCAGCGTCAGCGGCGGAATATCCGCCATGAGCAGCGCCTCGACCGCCGCGTGCTGCGCTTGCGTGAGGCCGAGGACGCCGTCGTGGACCAGCAGCGCCGCACCGATCAGGGCCTTCCACACGGTCCCGCGCCGTTCGGCCATCGTCTCCGCGTAGAGCTTTGCCTGCCGCTCGTCGAGCGTGTCACCGAGCACCTTGAAGAGCAGCGCGGTCGGACCGAAGGCGGCGGCCATGAGCCGCACGCACTGCTGGGCGTCCTGCTGCATCTGGTTGATCCGCTCCTGCCCCGCGCCATCCGCTCCCACAGTGACCTTCTGCCCCACGTACCCGGCACGGACCGCGTCGATCTCCTCGGCCAGCCGGCCCACGTCGGCCTCCATGGCCGCCCGGAGCTTCGCCCGCTGCGCGGCGGACAGCCCCACGATCTGGTGGATCTTCTCGATTCGTTCCTCGCCCTTTTTTCTGACCGCCGTAAGTCGGGCCGTGGTGTCGGCGTTCGGGCGATCCGCGGCGGGCCGATCGGCCCCGAACAACGTCTGGTCGAACGAAGTCCCGAGGTCGGTCGTCCACCCACCCGGCCCCCCAAATGCCTGCACCTGGGCTTGAAGCTGGACCGCAACCGCAGCTGGCACAGCCTGCTCTTTGAGTGCCTTCTCCCGCGCAATCCGCTCGGCAAGTTCCTGCTCTCGCCTGCGGTCCTGGTTCGGCTCCTCGGCGCGAGTCGATGCGGCCCCGCCCGACAGCGCCACGATCGTCAGCAAGACGACACGCGCCGCACAGGGGGCGAAGGTCAGGAGATTTCGCGTCATCAGCATGCCGTCCTCACTCCGCTCCGCCCTCGGCCGCTCCACCCTCGGCCGCTGGGTCCTTTGCAGCCTCTTCCTGGACGGGCCCGACTGCGGCGGCCTCGACGACGACCGCGACACCCACGCCGTTCGCCTGCTGCACGCCACGTATCTGGAGCACTCTACCGTTTTGAATGCCCATCCCCGCGTCGTCGTTCCTCTCGGCATCGCCGCCGGCGGCCTGCCGGCGTGCCAGCCATTCGGCCTTCCGCTGTTTGCCCAGGACCCGCTCCACGCTGCGATCCAGGCCGCTCGGCAGTTGCATCCCCAAGCCGCCGGCGAGGCCGCCCGGGTAGTCTTCAGCGGCTCCCCGCCAGGCTTCGCGGTAGAATTCCGTCAGGCCGTCGGCGAGCCGGGTCTTCTCCTCGACCGTGAGTGGCGCGTCACGGTCGATTTCCGCCACGAGCGCGGCCACAGCGGCCCGTTTCCGGCGGTCGTCGCGGCCGGCCACTTCCGCCTCGTAGGCTTCCCGGGCCGCATCCGAATCATTGGCCCCGAGCGACGCGGCGATCGCCGCGCGGATCGCCGCTTCCTGGCCCTGCTTCTGCTCGTTCGTCCAGCGGGTCAACGGCTTTTCCTCGAGGGCCGCCAGCCGCTCGCGGACGGCCTTCCTCCCTGCGAGCAGGACGAACGCCCGCTGCTGCTCGTCAAGCGCCGGACGAATCTGCCGCACGGTGGAGAGTTCTCGGCGCAGGCACATCATCCCGGTCACGGCGGCGAGCCGGGCCGTCTCCTTGAAGACCGCCTCCCGCTGCTCGCGGGACAACGTGGCCGCATCCAGCGGGAACGGGTTGTCGCCCGTCCCTTCACCTTGCGCGACGTCCGCCGCCGCCGGCGGCTCGACCTTGGGCGGCTCGGCCACCGCCTCTTCCTTGCCGACGTCGTCCCACCAGGGATCGCCGATGCGCCGGAAGTCGTCGCCCGGAAACAGCGCGCTGCCTTCATCCACCGGCCGCGGCGGCCGCATGCCTCCCCAGGCACCAGCACCGAACTGCATCCGCTGGATGAGTCGTCCCTGGATGCGACCAGCACCGCCGACGACCTGGGCGTCGGCAATCGCCGTCGTCAGCACGACCGCGACCGCCGCACCACAGCTCATCCTGATCCAGGCCCGCCGCGGGACGCTTGCACACACCCGCCGGCTCATCGGGGCATCTTCTCCAGTTCGTTGAAGTACTGGTCGAGCCCTTCGCGATACTCGGGTGGCAGGTCGCGACCGGCCTTGCCCGTCCCGGCCTCCTTCGATCCCTCGCTCTCGTTGTCGCTGCCCCCCTTGGTCTTGTTGCCTTGACCGCGGAGGATCTCGGCGAGGGCGTTGGTCGTGCCGGTGCCGCCGCCGCCGGGCGACGTGCCACTGTTGCCAGCGCCACTGCCGCCGCCGGGCGGGCCGCCACCGCCGCCGCCGCCGCCGCCGCCGCCGCCGCCGCCGCCACCGGGCGGAGGAGTCTGCGCCGCGAGGAGCAGTTCGATGACTTCGGTCTCGGCGCCGATCGCCTCCTTGCCGGTGTCGGGCCGGCGGAGAATGTCGGCCGCCTCGGCCATCACCTCCTCGACCTTCTCGAAGAGCTGGATCTCACGGCCGAAGGCCTGTTCGCCATCCTCCTCCTCGAGCAGCCGATCGACCATCCGCACCACGCGATCGGCCAGGGCGTCCTGGGCCTTGCCGAGCTTCTTGCCAAGAGCCGCGAACTCCTCGGCCGTGGCCCCCTTGCGGCCCTGCTCGGCGACCCGCGTCTCCTCGCGGAGACTGACCTCCGCCTCGAGGATCCGCATCGTCTCGAGAACCACTTCCGGCGGCACGCTCGGAGGCGATTCACCACCACCGCCGCCACCGCCGCCACCACCGCCACCTTGCGGCGGCGGCACGAGGTCGTCGGCCAGCCGGTCGAGCGTGTCCGACCAGAACTCCAACTGGGCCAGCGACATGCCCGGCTCCTTCTTGATGTCGTCGGTCAGCGCCCGCAGGCCGCCGAGCGCGTCGAGGTTCTTCATCTCCTCGAGCACGGAGCGGAACGCCGGTAGCTGCCGCCGGTCGAAGTAGGCCTGCAGGTCGTCCATGATGTTCGAGAGGTTCATCGCCTCCTTGCCATGGGCGTCGGCGACGTCGCCGACATGCTTCTTGACGTCGGCCGGCAACTCACCCGCCTTGCCAAAGCCAGTCGGCTTCATCGAGGCGATACCGCCGGCGATCGCCAGTTCCCGCCGCGACAGGAGCTTGAGCCGCTTGACGAACGTGCTCCCCTCGAGGTTGGCCATGACCTTCGCCAGGTCATCGGCCACCTTGGCGAACTCCTCGAGCAGCTTCTGCTGGGCCTCGATTGCGTCGGCGAGCGCCTCCTCGGCGGCCGGCTCGTCGTCGCCGCCACCGCCGCCACCGCCACCCTGCTTGGGCGGGGCCACGCCGGCCACGGTGCCGGGCAGGCCGAGCCGCGGCGGCGGCGGCTTGCCACCGCCCCCGCTCTTGCCACCCTTCTCGTTCGGATCCTTCGGCTGCTGGCTCGACTCGACGTCGACGACGCTGGGCGCGACTCCCTCGGGCGGCTTGCCAGGCTTGCCACCTTCGCCACCCCCGCCTTGTTTGTTCCTATCGTTGCCGACCTTCGGGCCCTGCCGGGCAGGATCGGAGGATTCGCCGGGCTTGCCGCCGCCCTTCTTGGCGACAGCGTCCACCTGATTCTTGCCATCCTCGCCGGGAGCCTTGCCACTTCCGTCGGCGGGATCCTTGGGTTGATCGTCGGGTTGATCGTCGCCGGGCTGCTGGTCATCGCCAGGCTTGCCCTGGCCGGGCTTTCCCTGTCCGGGTTTGCCCTGGCCCGGCTTGCCCTCACCAGGCTTGCCCTCACCAGGCTGACCCTCACCAGGCTGACCCTCACCAGGCTGACCCTCACCAGGCTGACCCTCACCAGGCTGACCCTCACCAGGCTTGCCCTCACCAGGCTTGCCCTCACCAGGCTTGCCCTCACCAGGCTTGCCCTCACCAGGCTTGCCCTCACCAGGCTTGCCCTCACCAGGCTTGCCCTCACCAGGCTTGCCCTCACCAGGATTGCCCTCACCAGGATTGCCCTCACCAGGATTGCCGGCCAGTTGCTCCGGCTTCGGCTTGCTCTCAGCGGTCGCGAACTTTGCCTTCGAAGCCGCTTTGATGAGTTCCGCCACGCTCGGCAGCCGCTCCTTGCTGATTTTTTCGATCGTCTCCAGGTCGTTCGCCACTTGCTTCAACGATTCGGGGTCGAACTCATCGTTCTTCGCCGCCTCGAGAACATGCCGCTTCCCGGCCGCCACTGCAGCGTCGAGTTGAACAGCCTGCTGTTCCTCGGCGCGGGCCTGATCAGCGAGTGCTTGTCGTCCCTCATCGGTCAGCAGATCGTCGGCCGGCCTCAACCGAAGGTCCAGATTCTTCTGAAACAGCTCCTGCTCCCTGTCCCTGATCTCGTTGATGTCAGCCCGCCACCGATTCAGTCGTTCGTTCATCAGCAGCGCATGCTCGGACTTGTCCACCACGTAGACGACCATCGGCGGTGAATAGACCCGGCCACGGCCCGGCAGGTAATCCTCCGCGAAAGCCCGGAGCACCAGCGGCTGCGGCTTGACTCCGAGCGCGTCCGGACAGAACGTCGCCGCCACGTCGTTGAGCGCGTCGACCGTCGGCCCGCCGTTCTGCAGGATCCGATCCCCCTTGTCAGGGGCCGTCCCCTCCTCCGCCGTCCCTTCCCACTCGATGCCCACGCGCCGGACGCCGAAGTCGTCCCGGACCGCCACCTTGAACCGCAGCGTGTCGCTCGTCAGGAGGAACTCGCGGTTGGCCGGAACGTCCAGCGCCATCACCGTCGGCGGCTCGTCGTTCCGCGGCGACACGCGCAGCACCAGCGGCGCCGCTCCCTGCAGCCCATGCCGGTCCCGCCACTCGAGCGACACCTTCGACTCTTCCTTCGTCGTGATCACGCCCGTGCGGATCGTCGCCCCCTCAGGCGTCACCTCGGCGCCGTCCACCGTCGCGCCGGCAAGTTCACGGGTCGCCTTCGCAGCCAGCGTCACCGTGCTCCCCTTGACAGGTGCGACCACGCCGCCACGGACGTCCTGCTGGAGCGTTTCGTCGCGCTTCAGGTACTCCGGCAGTTTCACCTGCGCCTCGACCGTCTCGATCTCTGGACGGAGCATCGGCACGATCTTCGTCCTGCCCCGCGCGTCACCCACGGCCAGCGACAACGTCGTGCCGTCGAGTTGCGGCGGCAGTGTGAATGCGTACCCCGACTCGTCCCGTGCGGCCGTCAGCGGGCGCTGCGTGCCGACCCGCGCCGTCGCGCCCGCCGGCTTCCACTGCGTGTCGTCGGTCAGGCCCACCACGAGCGGCGTCGGTTCGCCGATCGGCACGACCAGTTCCTGCGGGAGTTTCTGCACGCGCGTGAACGTGAAACGCTCCACGGACTTCCAGGGGGCAAGCAGCCGCGCCCAGGCGTTCGTCGCCGCGGCCGGCACCCATGCCGCCGCCACGAGCGCCGCCACGACCGGCACCGCGGCGATCGCTCCCCAGAGCCGATGCCGCGCGTGCGGCACCGCCTGCCGGAAGTCGTACTTCACCGACTGAGCTGCCACCTGGCCGATGGCCGCCTCGCACAACGCCCGCGACCGCCCCTGCTCGCCGCCGTTCCCGCCGGCGGCAAACTCGCGGACGATCTCGATGATCCCGAGGATCTGGTCACCCATGCTCGGGAACCGCCGCGCGATCAGCCTGGCCACCTGATCGAGGCGGCGGTGATTCCACATCCAGCGATGCACCGCCAGCGGCACCACCGCACAGCCGATGACAGAGCCGGCGAAGAGCGCAAGCCGGACCCACTGCGGCGTCTCGGTGAGGCGATCGAGGCCGAACTGCACGAGATACGCGAGCATCACGCCGAAGATCGCCCCGCAGACCGCCTCCGCGACCTTGATCTTCCAGACCAGACCGCGAAACGCGTACAGCCGCGACCGCAGGTCGCCCGGCAGGACGATGCCACGCCCGCCCTGGCCCATCGACTGGTCAACCGTGCTCATGATGATCGCTCCTTACTGTCCACGAGGAAACGAACTTGAAGATCAGATCAGGCCCTGCTGCTTCCGCAGCACCCAGAACAACCCCAGCAATCCCACCAGCGAGATCGCGACCACGGGGTGGCACCACAACTGCAGGCGACGCACCCGCGGCGTCGGCTCGGGAAGCTTGGCGAGGGATTCGATGATTGAGGCGACCTCGTCCGGCGGCACGACCCTGCCGCGGGTCACCTGCGAAATCTCGGCGAGCACGTTGGGCCGCGCGGCCCGGCCGATCCCCTCGGCCACCGTGCCCTGGACGAAGAACGAGGCCTCGAGCGTGTCGCCCGTCTCCTTGCACCCGAGCAGCACCTCGTACTTGCCCGGCTCGCGGGGGGTGAACGTCGAGACGAACACGCCCCAGCCGACCTCGCCGGCCGGCGGCTTGAACCGGACCGTCTCCACGACGCCGGAGGGAGACGTGATCCGGGCCGCCACCTCGCCGCGACCGAGTGGCTCGCCGTTGGCCTGCGAAACACGGGCGTCGAGGGCGACGGATTGGCCGAGCTGCGGCTGCTCGGGGGCGAACGCCAGGCCCATCCGTTCCCCCTTGGCCATGTTGCGTCGGTAGGCCATCCAGCGGACGACCTGGCTCCAGAAGCGGTAGTGGTACTTGTCCTCCACTCCCTTCCGCCAGCGCCAGGCACCATCGGTCGCCATGTAGAGCACCTTGCCCGCACCGTAGGGACGGGTGATGAGCAGGGGAATGCGGCCGAACTCGTTGGCGGCATCCTCATGCACCGCCAGCACCTCGGTCCCCACCTTGGCGCGGACCACCGGCCCGTACCATTGGACACCGGGCAGGCTTTCCCAGACCGCGAGATTCTCGTTCGCGCTGTCGGCGAGCTTCGTCAGCAGGCTCTTGCGGCCCAGCTCCGTGAGCACCAGCCGCCGCGGACCATCCGTGGAAAATCCCTCGCGCCGCACCGGATCGATGACCACGGGACAAAGCTCCTCCAGCGGCGACCCGACCAACGAGGCCTGCTCCCCGAGCCAGCCGGGAATGAAGACCAGTCCGCTCGCCTGGTACTCGACGAGTCCCTTGAGCAGCCGGCAATCATCCTCGGAGAGCTGCTTGGGGCCGACGCCGACGTCGCCGAGGAACACGACGTCGAATTTGGACAGTTCCTCCAGTTTCGCGGGAAACTTCTGGATGTAGTCCTTGTTGCCGCCACCAGGACGACTGAGGCCGGGCTGGAAGAGCAGGCAGGAAACGTTGACGCCCGGATCGCGAGAGAGGGCGTTGCGCAGGTAGCGGTATTCCCAGCGCGGGACGCTTTCCACGACCAGCACCTGCAACTGCTCCTTGCGGATCGCGATCGGCGCCGAGAGCCGGTTGTTGTCGGGAAGCAGTTCCCCTTCCTGCGGCTGCACCGACGCGACGACCGTGTACTCCCCGACGCCTTCAGGCGTCCAGAACATCGCCTCGGTCGTGGTGGAAAGGGCCGGCAGCCGGACCTGCTTCCGCACGACCGGCCCCTTGCTGGGCTTCAGCTCGACCATGGCCACGCACTCGGTCGGCAGCGACGACTCGATCGTGAACGGCACCCGGACCGCCTTGCCAGCCACGCCGACGCTGGGAATGTCGAGGCTCTTCAGTTCGACGTCGGGAAGCTTCGTCGGGCTCCCGACCGGCACGGTCAGCACCGGCACGTTCGCCAGCCGCAGCCGCTGAGCCGCGTCGCTCGGGGCGTCCCCCTTGTTCCAGTCCCCGTCGCCAATGAGAACGATCGCCTGCAGCTGCTGGAACCGCTCGACCGCGGTCCCGAGCGGCTCGTGATAGTCGCTGCCAGCGGCGTCGGTGGGGGAGAACTCGGCCACCTCCACCTTGAAACGCTCCGCGAGCGGCTTCCAGAACTCGCTGTCGAGCAGCGGGGCCGCCGCCTCGCGCCGGGTCTTGGGGACCCCGGCCCCGGGCGCGGTGCCGGTGATGACAACGTCCTTCGTGTCCATGCTCGGCGACGCGTCGTGGAGCACGGCGATCGTCGGCTTGTCGGACGGCCGGTACTCCTGCACCCATTCCGGCTGATTGAGCAGCACGGCGACGAGGGCCACGATCCCAAATCGCAGCAGTTCGAGGAGGCCCTGCAGAGCCGCATACCCGCTCCGCCGCCAGGCGACGAAGCAGATGCAGGCCGTAAGGGCGACCAAGGCCAGCGACAAGCCCAGCGTCCAACTCGTGGTGAAGAAGCGGAACCCCTGGAACTGCGTCACCGTGGCGGCGCCGAAGAGCGGGGTGAAGGCGGCACAGGAGACGGCCGACAGGTTCATACGGCGGGCTCCAGGGGACGCATGCCTTCGAAGGGAGACCGCTCGGCGGCGGATGACCGCGGCAGGCAGAGCAGCCCCTCGGCGATCAGGGCGAGCATCATCGAAATCAGGAACGCCCGCCAGATTTCCTGGACCAGGCTGTCGGCGTTGCCGGCCTTGCCCACGAGTCGGGCGAACGGCAGGTCGCCGAACACCTCGTCGATCCGGGCGTTGCCCGCGATCTCCGCCGTGTCCTCGACGGCGGGCCGATTCACGGCGACCAGCCTGTCGCCATTGGCGAACACGCCGGCGTGTCGCCCCATCTCTGTCGAGAGCGCATCAGCCGGCCCGGCCAGCCGATTCCAGCCTCCCTTCTCATCGGCGAGGAACGCGGCCGTCGGGCCGGCATCGAGCTGCCGCGCCTTGCCCAGCGCGGCCTGCCCCCGGTCGATCGCCCGCTGCACGATCGCGTACAGCACGACGCCGTCACTGGTGAGTGAGGAATCGCGGCCGTTGGGCGTGGTGCCGCAGAAGTAGATGCCGTTGCTCTCGTCGGCAGCCCGGGCCAGCAGCGGGGTCGTCACCTGCGCGCCCGACTGGTCGACGAACTCCAGCGGCGCCAGGGGGACATGCTCGCCGGCGATGCCGCACGAGCGGCGGATCTTCAGTTCGCCCACCTGGAGCGCCCCGCCGGAGAGCGTGTTGACGAGCAGGTCCTGATCGTTCCGCCACGGAGCCGGCCTGATCGGATCCGCGTGGGCCGTCCAATCGGTCCACGACAATCCCGCGAACGTCCGCTTTGCGGGATTCTCGGGCGGGAAGAAGATCACCTTGCCGCCGCGGTTCACGAACTCGTTGACAAGGTCGGCCGCCTTTCCCTCGGGCAGATCGGCCTGCCAGAGGAGGAGCGCCGCCCCCTCCCAGTCGGCCGTCACCAGGTCGCTCGGCCCGATGGCGTCGGCCTTGGCCTGCAGCCCCTTCTCCGGCGGGATGCCGGCGAGCAGCGACAGGACCCGGCGCGACTGCTGGTCTTCGGCGACGACGAGCGTCTTTCGCAGCGCCGGCTCGTCGAAGACGAAGTAAAACTCGTTGTCAGCGGCGTTGGAGTCGGCACCGATCGCCACCTTGCCCCAGCCGCGACTGCCCGCCGCCCGCTCCAGCGGAATGGCATGGTTCTTGAGCACCGCCTCACGGCCCACCAGCTCCAGGTCGACGGTCGACGCGACGCCGCCGATCTCGAACCGCAGCGGCACGGTCTTCTTGTCGCCCGATGCCAGCCGTGAGGCCGCGACCGTGACGAGCAGCTCGCGGCCGTCACCCCGTTTCTCGACCTTGGCATCCGTCACCCGGACGGCGACGTTCTCCGCCGCTGGTTCGTCGTAGGAGAGAAGCTGAAACCGTACCTGCTGCGGCAGCTTCGCGAACGCGTCGCGGAGCCCGCCCCAGACGCCGTTCTCCGGCGACCAGTCGTTCTGCCGCTGGTCCGAGCAGATCCAGACCTCCGTCGTCCCGGCCTTGTTCTCCACCATGAAGTCGTAGGCCGCCTGCATGAGCATCGGGATGTCGGCCGCGGCCGCGGCCGGCCCCGCGACCGGCAGGTCGGCGATCTGGGCGGGGCTTGCGAGCTCGATCGGCTTCACGGCCGGTTCGGTGAACAGCACGCACCGCGAGGCGCCGAGCGTCTGCAGCGATTCCACGAGCTGCCGGCGTCCGGTCTCGAGCTTGGTGTCGGCGGCGGCGGTGCTCCGCTGCTGCATCGACGGCGAGCGGTCGAGGATCACGACGGCGAGGTCGGGGCGGGCGCCGCCGGCGAGCGCCAGCCAGCCCCGCGACAGCGGCCGGCCGACGGCGACGAGGAGGGCCGCGATGGCCGCCATCCGCATGGCCATGATGAGCCAGTTCCGCAGCCGCGAGTAGCCCCGCGACAGCGCCTTGGCGGTCATCAGGAACATCATCGCCGCCCAGGGGACGGTCTGGAACCGACGCTGGTTGATGAGATGGATGATGAGCGGCAGGCTCACCAGCGGCAGGGCCGCGAGCATCAGGGGCTGGAGAAAACTCATCGCAGTCCCTTTCCGGCCGCCCGGGCGACGAGGAACCGGGCCAGCAGTTGCTCGTAGTTTTCATCGGTCAGCACGCGGTGGTAGTCGACGCCCGATTCCAGTACCACCTTCTTCATCCCCTCCAGGTACCGGCTCACCGCCTGGTGGTAACGGTCGGCGATGTCCACCGGGTCGGTGAAGATCGAGCCACCCCCCTCCATGTCGAGGAACCGTGTCGGCCGCTGGAACTTGAAGCCGATCTCCTGCGGATCGAGGAGGTGAAAGACCGAGACGTCGTGCCTCCGAAACCGCAGGTGGCTGAAGCTCGACGACAGCACCGCCGGATCCATGAACAGGTCGGAGACGATCACGACCAGGGCCCGCTGCCGGATCGTCTCGGCGAGTTCGTGGAGCACCTCCGGGAGCCGCGAGGGCCCGGCCGGCTTCGCCTCCTCGAGGATGTCAAAGAGGAGCCGGAGATGGGCGGGGCTGCGGCGCGGGGGCAGCGTGCGCACGATGCCGTCGGCCACGCACGAGATCCCGACCGCGTCCCCCTGCTGCGACGCCAGATAGCCGAGCGAGGCGCAGATCCGCCGGGCGTAGTCGATCTTCGTCATCCGCCCCTCACCGCCGAAGTTCATCGACCCCGACGTGTCGAGCACGAAGCAGCAGCGGAGGTTGGTGTCGGCCTCGTACTCCTTGACGTAGAACCGGTCCGAGCGGCCGAAGGCCCGCCAGTCGAGCCTTCGCAGGTCGTCGCCGGGGACGTACTTGCGGTACTCGGCGAACTCGACGCTCGACCCGCGGTGCGGGCTGACGTGCCGCCCCGACACGCCCCCCACCATCGGCTGACGGGCGAGCAGGGGCACGCTCGCCAGCCGCGAGAGCACCTGGGGATCGAGAAAACTGCGTGTCTGGCGTTCGCTGTTCATGCCCGCGGACCCTTTCGGTGGCTCAGCCCACCTGCTCGGCGACGGTCTCTTTGACAAGCCGGCCGACGATCTGCTTGGCGTCGATGCCCTCGGCCTGGGCGGCGAACGTGGTGATCAGGCGGTGCGTGAGCACCGGCGTGGCGACCGACTCGATGTCCTCGAGCCGGACCATGTAGCTGCCGGAGAGCGCCGCCCGCGACTTGGCCCCGAGGATCAGGTTCTGCACGGCCCGCGGCCCGGCACCCCACGACACCAGCGGCTTGAGCCAGGCGGGCGCCGTCTCGCCACGCGGCCGCGTCTTGCGGACGAGCTTGGCGGCGAACTGGTAGATGTGGTCCGGCACCGGCACGCGACGCACGATCTGCTGGTAGTCGATGATCTCGGCCGCGGTGAGGACGTGCTCCAGAGACGGGATGGTGTTGCCCGTCGTGCTCCGGGCGATCGTCACCTCCTCCTCCTCGGTCGGGTAGTCGAGCTCGATGAGGAACATGAAGCGGTCGAGCTGGGCTTCCGGCAGCGGATAGGTGCCTTCCTGTTCGACGGGATTCTGCGTGGCGAGCACGAAGAACGGCGGGTCGAGACGGGACGTCTTGCCGACGACCGTGACCTTGTGCTCCTGCATCGCTTCGAGCATCGCGGCCTGCGTCTTCGGCGGGGCGCGGTTGATCTCGTCAGCCAGCACGATGTTGGCGAACACCGGACCGGGCACGAAGTGAAACTCGCGGCGGCCGTCGGCGGTCTCCTGGAGAATGTCAGTGCCGGTGATGTCCATCGGCATCAGGTCGGGGGTGAACTGGATGCGGTTGAACTTCAGCGACACCGTCTCGGCGAGCTTGCTGACCAGCAGCGTCTTCGCGAGTCCAGGCACACCCATGAGCAGGGCATGGCCGCGGGCGAACAGGCAGATCGTCAGCCGCTCGATCGTCTCCTCCTGGCCGATGATCACCCGGCCGAGCTCCTTCCTGAGACGCTGGTAGACCGTGCCGAGCCGGTTGATCGCGGCGACGTCGTCGTCATTGAGCTTGGCGGCGGGTTCGGAGGCGGAAACGGTGGCCATGAGGTTCCTCGTGGGGACTGGGTACTGCGGGCGATGTGAAATGGCGTCAGGGCGAGAGCCGGTTGCGAGGGCGGCTGGCTTTCGCCGGCACGTCCCTCCTGCCGGGGGGACAATCGGGCGGGACCGGTCTCAGCCCGGCACCCGAAGTATGCCCCAACGGAGAACGTTTCGCACCGGGCAGACGGCCGGATGCGAAAAAATTCCCGGGAGCCGCCAGGGAGGGGTGCCGGGAGGCCGACAATTGTTCGTCCCCGTTTTTCCCAGTTTCGTTTTCTCGTTCGGGCTTTTTCGCCCGTTCTGCGGGGGCCGCTGCCGGGTGTCGCAGCCATCCAGGGAAAAACCGCCGCCGCGCGGAGGAATCAGCGGAGCGCCGCGGCTTCCAGGGCCTGGCGGACTCGCTCAGGTTCAGCCTCGCGCATCCGGGCGAGGTGTGCCCGGGCCGCCGGCAACGGACAAGCTGCGAGATACCCTGCCACCGCCCGCCTCACGAGCGTGTCTTCGCCGCCTAACCGCCCCCACGCGGCCGCAACCCGGTCGACATCGTCCCAGGACTGATAGCGGGCCAGGTCGACGACGGCGTCGGCGGCCACCGCCGGATTCTCCGCGAGTTGCCCGGTGGCCTGGACGACGGCGGCCCGCGGGAGCGACTCGGGCAGGTACTCCCAGGCGAATCGCAGGGCCGCCAGCGCGTGCCGTGCATCGCCGGCGCGGGTCTCCGGTCCGCAGAGCCCGCGGGCCACGATCCATTCCAGGCCACGAGCCCCCTCCGCCACGAGCATCCCGGCCAGCAGGCCGTCGAAGCCTGCCCGCACGTCCGTCCCGGGCCGCTCGATCGTCCCGCGCAGAATCGCGATCTGCCGCGACCGCACCGCCTCGTCCCGCTCCCGCGCCGCCACGAGGCCGAGTGCCAGCCCGTAAAAACCCCGCCGCCGCTGGTCGATGCCAGGATCGACGACCCAGTCGCCAAGTTTGCCGGCATCGAACTCGCCGGCCGCGGCACGGACGGCGGCAAACGGGGCGAGGCCGAATTCCGTGAACGCGTCCTCGGCGATCCGCCGGTCGGGATGCTCGAGCCGCTCGGCGAACCAGGCGAGCCGTCGAGCCGCGGGCTGCGAGGTGGCCGGCGCGGCGACGACATGCGCGATCAGCAGCTCGTCGGCGGCAAGCGCTTCCCAGCGACCGCCCCTTCCGTTCCCGAGCCCCTCACCGAAGAGCACCGCGAATCCGCCGACCGCGGCCTCGACCCGCGCGGTCAAGGGCGAGTCGCCGTCGGGCAGAGGGCCTCGAATGGCCTGCCGCGGCACGAACGGCTGCGCGAGCAGCCCGGCGGCGTCTCGCTCCGCCGCCCCGGCGGCCTCGCCCACGACCGTCGCGGTTGCCGCGTCGCGGCGTTCCGCCAGCGACCGGCCGACTGCGCCGCAGAACGGACAGGCATGAACGTGTCGAGCCGCTGCAAAGAGCAGGAGCAACGCGACGGCCGGCGGACCGCCGGCAAATCGGATCGTGAACGGCGGCGTTCCGGCGTGGCTGGCGGCGTGGCTGCCGGCATCGCGGGCTGCATGGCTGGACATGCTGGACGTCCCCGGAGCTGCCTGGTGCGATCAGGCGTAGAGGGGGTCGAGACCACGCTCGCGCTGCATCCGCTGCCGCCAGAAGGGAACCGTGCAGAGCAGGAGCCGGCCGGTGCCCTCGTAGGAGTAGGCGAGTTTCTGTCCCGACATCCAGTAACTCACGAACGACCGGGCCGGCCGTCGTATCCGCAGCCGGATCCCGTCCGTGCGGGCGATCACGAATGCCCCGTCGGTGACGAGGCGGTCGTTCTTCAGTTCCACCTCCTCCACCGGCCCGTCCACGGAGAGCACCACCTGCCCCGTCCCCGTGACCGCGGTCTTGTACCAGAACAGGCCCTGCTCGGCCCACCACGACGTCCACATCGACTCGCGGTGGATCGCCAGCCGCACTTCGCCGTCGCTGGCCCAGAAGCAGCGGGTGTCGAGGATCCAGCGGTCTCCGTGCTTGATCCGCATGACGTGGTAGCCGCCGAGCGTCGAATCGAGCCAGACGCTTCCCGTGCCGGAATACCGTGGCCGGATCGGCGACTCGTCGGAAAACAGCGACACCCACCAGGCCTGGAGGGACGGCAGGGGCACGTCCATCGTGATCGCCCCATGCATGTGGTTGAGGGCGCCGCGCTCCGTCCGCACGTCGTCGGCGTCGAGATCGACGCGGACCCAGCGCATTCCCTCGCTCGACTCGACCTCAAACTTCGCCATTGATGTCGACCTCCGCGCCGCGGGTCACGCCCCCCTTCGTCCAGTCGACCGACCAGCCCGGGAAGGCGACCTGCGGATAGGGATCCGGGTCGATCGGACCGGCGGACGTGTGGACGATGTCGAACTGCCGGCCGGCACGGATCCGGCCGATCATGAACCGCTTGGTCGTGTGCTGGGTCTTGGGGTCGAGCCGCACGCTGCCCCCCGGGCCGGCGAACTCCAGCCCGTCGCGGAACGCCTGCCGCACCGCCTCCGTCTCGAACGACCCCGCCTTCTCCACGGCCATCTTCCAGAGGTGCAGCAGGCACCAGTCGGGCTCCAGCGGGTCGCCGGTGACACGGTCGAAGCCGAAGGCGTCGCGGAAGCCCTGCACCCACTCCCGGTTGGCCGGCGTGTCGAGGCTCTGGAAGTAGCAGGCGGCGGCCAGATGCCCCTTGACCTGCGCCGGCAACAGGCCACGCAGCTCGTCCTCGGCGATGCTCGTCGAGAGCACCGGCACCTTGGCGGGATCGATCTTGGCTTCCGCGAGCGCCGCGAACAGGCCGAGGTTCGAGTCGCCGTTGACCGTGTTCAGGACGCAGTCGGCGTCGCTGGCCTGGATCTTGTTGACGACCGCGGAAAAGTCGCGGTCCCCGAGGGGCACGTAGGCCTGGCCGACGACCGTCACGCCCGGCTTCGCCTTGAGATACTTCTTGACGATGAAGTTGGCCGTCCGCGGGAAGACGTAGTCGCTGCCGACGAGAAAGAGCCGTTTCCGCTCCCCCCCCTCCTTGCCGAGCAGCCAGTCGAGGGACGGGAGGATCTGCTGGTTGGGCAACGTCCCGCCGTAGACACAATACGGCGACGATTCGTTCCCCTCGTACTGGACCGAGTAGAAGAGGAGTTTCTTCGCCTCCTCGACGATCGGCAGGACGGTCTTGCGACTCAGGCTCGTCCAGCAGCCGAACACGGCCACGACGCCCTCTTCGAGCAGTTGCCGGGCCCGCTTTATGAACAGCTCCGGCCGCGAGCGGGGATTTGGCGCCCGGGCGACGATTCGCCGGCCGAGGATGCCGCCCGCGGCGTTGATCTGCTCCAGGGCGTGCAATTCGATGTCGCGGAGCGAAGTGGCGCTGATCGCCAGGGGGCCGGTCTGCGAGTGCAGCAGTCCGAGCGTCACCTCGGCTTGCTGCGGGGGCACGCCCAGGGAACAGCCGACGAACACGCCGGGAGCGAGCGCCCGAACGGCGGCCAGCGTGGCGGCCGTGCCCCGCGCGACCGCCGCGCGGCGGGTGAGCGGCGACCGGGCGACGTCGGGTAGCTGCGGGCGCGGCGGCGTCATTCCTCGTTCATCCGCTTGTAGAGGACTTCGAACGGCTCCGCCGAGATGCTCACGTCGCCGCGGAACGGCTGGTTCATGTCGAAGATCAGGTGCATCATCACGCCGAGGTAGGCGGCGAGGATCCCGCCGAGCACGAGTTGGGTGATGAACTTCATGTCGAACAGCCAGCAGATCGCCATGTTGAGCACCGCCCCGAGGAGCATCACGTACCACATCGATGGCGGCAGCGAAGCATGCACCGAGTAGAGCCGCATCCGCCGGCACTCGAGGAAGTTGTTGAACTGCCGCAGCGCCTCGGCGTGGACGATCTCCTCGGACGGCGTCTGCGGCTGAAACTCGAGCAGCCGTTCGTGAAAGGCCTCGGCCCGGATCGTCCCCTCCTCGGGGATGATGCCCTGCCGCTGCAGCGGCCAGGCGTAGTTGATCACGTAGCGTGTATAGTCGCGGAGCAGCCAGCGCAGGTTCTGGCCGTGCGGCTCGCGGTAGCGGGAGACGTCCTCGTAGAGCGCCGACAGCGCGGCCGCCTCGCGGGTCACGTTCTCGCCGGCGTCGGAGACGTTCTGGTAGGCGGTGACGGCGATCAGGCCGAGCAGCAGGCCATAGAAGACGCAGAAGCAGGAGAGCACGTAGCCGACGATGTCGTTCTGGCCCGGCGTGTTGCGGACGAACTGCCGCAGCAGGGGGCGGACGAAGATCGAGCCGATCCAGTAGAAGCCGACGAAGGCGACGACGAACAGGCCCGTCGCCTTCAGGGGCGGCAGGTCGTAGAGCCAGAAAAAATCTTCGATCGACGGGAGCATCGGCACCTCGGAGCGGCCGCGGCGGCCGCCGGCCGCGGGGCCCGCACGGCCCGCCCAGCCGTGCGGAGATGGTAGCAGGCCGGTCCCCCCGCGCCGACACTTCCGGCACCGAATATACTCCCGCCGCGACTGCCCGGCCCCGTTGGCCGGAAGGCCGGCTACCGGACTTCCTCGCCGTCGAGCGCATAGACGGCGAGGTGCTTGCCGTCGGGCCCGCGCAGCTCGTCGAGCCGGAACGTGCCCGCCACGGCCACGGGCCGAATCGAGAAGTTCGTGCTCTTGCCGGGCTGCATGCGAACCACGATGCAGTCGTGGAGCGCCGCACCAGGACCGAAGCAGCATTCCTGGTTGTCGCGCACGAGCACGAACTGCGTGAGCCCCGTCTGCTTGAAATTGGGAAGGATGTAGCCCCGGATTCGCACCCGACGCCGCTCCAGATCGGTGACCCGCCTGGGAAGCAGGTCGCGGGTGAAGGGATCCCCCTTCTGCATGTCGAGCTTGATGTCGTCGAAGCTGATCTCCAGCGGCGGCCCGGCGGGGGGCGACGGCACGGGCTCCGCCCGGGGAGGGAGGTGGGGCACGGCGGCGGCGCCGGCGTCGGCCGCCGTTGTCGCGGCCGCCGTGGCGGACGGCGAGACGACGGCGGGCCGCTGCGGCTCGCCGCAGCCGGCGAGGCCGAGCAACATCACGACGCGAAGCGCTGCCGAGGGTCTCACCATCCGTGGCCCCCGTGGCTCAACGCACGCTGGCGTTTTCGATGTGGTAGAGCACGCCGCCGCCCACGTCCGGCGCGGCGACCGGCCGAACCGCGAACCGGCCCGCCACCTTCGTCAGCCGCTGGGAGAAGCTGATCGAATCGCCGGCGGCCAGTTGGACGCGGACCCGATCGCTGATCTTGGGCTTGCCGCCGAAGCAGCAATCCCCCTTGTCCCGGCAGAGAATGAACTCGCTGATCCCGTCGGGCCGCTGCGTCGGATAGATGTAGCCCTTGAGGAGGACGTCACGGCCGTCGAGTGCGACCGCCGACTCGGGAATCATGTCCATCGGCCCGCCCGGCTCCGGCTGGAGCAGGGCGTAGCTGATCCGCGTGAACCCGGGAGGCAGTTCCGCGGCATAGGTCCTGACCTGCCAGGTGAGACCGCCGATGAACATCGCAGCGGCGGCGGCCACCGACACCATGGCTAGCCGCCGGCCAGCGAGCACGTCGGGCCGCCGCGCGATGTCCCGCAGGGCGATCCCGGCGAGCGCCATGCCGACCACCGGCAGGGCAAGCAGCCACCAGTCGACGAACGCCAGCGGCGACAAGACCGCCAGGACTCCGCCGGCGATCGCCGCCCCCGACAGGGAACGGTAGTCGTCGGCAGGCTCCGACACCGGCAGCGTCGCAGCCGCAGGACGGGCGGGCGCGTCGAACAGGCCGGCAGACGACGTGGCGGCGGACATGGCTCGAATCTCCACAGGGAACGCGGGCATCGTTCCCGCGCCGCCAATTCTACCGCGCCACCGCTCCGGCTCCCCTGCTCCGCAGGGCGGCCCGCGAAATGATGGCCACGCCGGCGACGGCCAGCGCCCAGACGAGCCAGAGCAGGCGTTTGTCGGTTCGCGGCGGAACGGAGGCCTGCGCCGGCGGGTCGGCCGCGCCGTCGGTCGGCTCCTCGTCGGCCTTCACCGGCGGCACCTGCCGGGCGAGCGCGGCATCCTCCTCGAGCCCGCCCGGTGGAGTCGGCGCCGGCGGCAGTGTCGATCCGCTATTGTCGTCCTCGGTCTCGGCACTCGACGACGTGGCCGCCGGCTCGCCCGCGGGCTTGTCGGCCGGTCCGGTGTCATCGGTGGCGGCCGGGGCCGGGGCCAGCGCCCCGGTCAGGCCGGCCAACGTCGCCGCCCGACGCACCGCCTCGGGGTCGATCTTTTCCAGTTCCTCGACCGCCGCGGCGGCTTCGGGAAGCGGGCAGGCGCGGAGAAAGTTCACGACTGGCTCGCGGACGAAGATGTTGTCTTCCTTCGCCTCCTTGAAGATGGCGACGAGTTTCGGGATCACCGACCAATCTTCCCAGCGGGCGAGGTCTGCCACCACGAGGTCGGCGAGCTTCGGCTCCTCGAGCAGGAGCCGCAGCGACTGCCGCAGCCGCTCCCGCGACACCGTGGTCGATTCCTCCCCCAGGAACCGTACCGCCATCACCGCGGCGTAGGTGTCGGCGAAGGGGATGTCACGGCCACGTCTTTCGAGAAACAGCCGATCGACGAGGTCGAGGGCCTCGGGGCCGGCGAGCGTGACGTAGCAGGCGATGAGAGCGTCGAGGCCCGCGCGGACCTCGGCCTGTTCCGGCGCCACTTTCCTGCCGTCCCGGTCCAACCCCTCGATGATCAGCCTGATCCGCTCGGCCTCTGGTCCGCCACCGCAGACCCCCAGCATCGTGGCGTAGAGCCTGCGCCGGTTGGCCTGCACCTTCGGGTTCTCGATCCAGGCCAGGAGGCGGGCCGGATCCATCCGACCCTTCAGGCCGCGGACATCCTCGTACGGGGCGACGGCGAACTCGTCATATGCGTCGCGGGCCAGCGTGTCGTCGGCATCCTCGAGGTGCTCCTGGAAGAACGCCAGCCGGTCGGGCCCTTTGGCCGGCAGCGACGCGAGTTTCCGCAGATAGGCGACGGCCCGGTCGCTGACCTTGATCGGGCTCGACCAGACGAGTTTCGGCGGCTCGATGCCGAAGAGCAGGAACCGGTCGCCGACCGGCTTGTCGTCGAGCATGATCGCCTCGATCGGCGCCCCTTCCGGACCGGCGTGTCCCGCGTCGGCGACGAGATTCTCCCCCTTGAGCACCTGTTCGACCCGAAACTTTCCCTTGGGGAGCGGGCCGTCGGCCTGCGGCTTGAGGGCGGCGGCCGCCGGGGGCTCGACGAGCCGGACGATCACCGCCACCTGGCTCTGCTCGATCTCCTGGGTGAAGGTCAGAGAGACCGCCGAACAGAAAGGACAGGCGCGGGCGGTCACGGCCATCACGACGGCCATGATGGCCGTGACGACGACGGAGAGGGGCGCGGAGGAGCGGTGACACCACATGCCGAAATTTTAGCGGCCCGAAACCGGCCGGGGCAACGCCAATCGGCCTCGGCTTCAGAGCCACTTGGCGACGTCGGTGCGGTAGGCAGCAAGCGCCGGCAGGATTCCCGCCAGGATCGCCACGCCGATCATGAATGGCACGAGGAGCATCTCCTGGAGCGGGGCGGCGGAGAACAGGCTCACGCTCACGCCGGAATACTTCGTGATCCAGGGCCCGATGCCGCCGACGACGAGGTGGCCGAGGAGCCAGCCGGCGAGCCCGCCCCCCACGGCCAGCAGCAGGGCCTCGACGAGCACCGCCGCCAGGACGTGCGTCCGCCGGGCGCCGAGCGCCCGCATCACGGCCACGTCGCGGCTGCGCTCCAGCGCCGATCCGACCATGCTCACGAGGATGCCGATCGCGGAGACGAGGACGACAAGCGCCGTCACGAGGAGGAGCACGAGTTCCAGGGGGCGCACGAAGAGCTCGAACAGCTCGCTGATCACGAGCACCGGCGCCGCAGCCTGGCCGTCGCGGCCCTCGTTGATCGTCTGCGTCAGGACCATTGCGGTCACGTCCTGCAGGCCGGCGACGGCCGCAGTGCATATGAGGATCGCGGTCACCTCGCGCTCTGCGAAGGGAAGAGGGGCGGGCTTGTCCCCGGTGCCGCCCGCGGACGGCACGGGGGCGGGAGCCGCGGCATCGGGGCCCGCATCCGTCACCGGCTTGGCATGCCCCTCCTGGAGATAAAACCCTTCCATGTTGACGAACACGCCGCGATCGACCGGCGTGCCGGTGCGATCGACGATCCCGACCACGCGGAACGGGTCGTGCTCGAGGCCGTCGTCGGCGCCGTGGGTCGGGGCGAACGTGTCGCCGACGCGCAGCCCGAGGCTCTCCGCGACGGTGGCCCCGATCACACCCGCGAAGAAGTCGTCGTCACGAAAATTCGCGCCGGCCGAAAAGCGGAACGTGCGGCCGTACCCGGGCGTGAGCCGGCTGAAGAATGCGGCGTTGGTTCCCACGACGCGGTAGCCCCGAAAGTAGTCTCCCATGCAGATCGGTACGGCCGTCTCCACGCTGCCGGCGAAGCGGCCGGCGGAGCCGTCGGGCCGTTCCGCGGCCGGAAGGAACTCCTGATAGAAGCTCCAGGGAATGTTTTCGATCGGCTTGCTGACGTAGTAGACGCTGTTGAGCACCAGTTGCAGCGGGCTTCCCTTGGCCCCCACGATCATGTTGTAGCCCAGGCCCGCGCCGGAGGCGAACGTCCGCTTCACGATGCCCGCGGTGACCAGCGTGGCCACGACGAGTGCGACGCCGAGTGCCAGCGAAAGGGCCGTCAGGCCGCTCGTCAGGGGTCGCTGCCGGATGCTGCGCCAGGCGATGCCGAGGATGCTCATGCGTGCCGAACCTCCGCGGCCCGGTTGAAGTCCCTGAGCCGGAGCCGGCGCGGGAAGCGGCCTGCCACCTCCGGGGAATGGGTGACGACGACCAGCGCCACGCCCTGCTCGGTGCAGGTCGCCTGGAGGAGGTCGATGACCTGCGCCTGGTGGGCGGCGTCGACGCTGGCGGTCGGCTCGTCGGCGAGGATCACCCGCGGCCGGTTGGCGAGCGCCCGGGCAACGGCCACCCGCTGCTGCTGGCCGATCGAGAGTTCCCCCGGCCTGTGATGAAGCCGGTTGGCGAGGCCGACGGCGGTGAGCAGATCGGTGGCCCGGCCCCGGTCGGCGCGGGCCGAGCCGAACGACATCGCCACGAGCACGTTCTCCAGGGCGGTGAAGCCGGGGAGGAGGTTGAACTGCTGGAACACGAGGCCGATCTTGTCGGCACGGATCCGGTCGCGGCTCGCCTCCGGCATCCGGCAGATGTCGCGGCCCTCGACGAGCACCCGGCCGGCGTCGGGGCGGAGGATGCCGGCAATGACGTGGAGGAGCGTCGATTTTCCCGAGCCGCTCGGCCCCTCGAGGGCGGACTGCTCGCCGGCGGCGACCGCGAAGGAGGGGACGTCGAGGACGGCCACGGTCTCGCCCCCCGGGAGGGTGAACGACTTGCGGACGTCGTGGAGTTCGATGACGGGCGGGTGCATGGCGAAATTTCCGCAGCGTAGCAGATTCGGCCCCGCGCTCGCGCAGCCCGGCCGGTTCGGGCACCCGATTGAGCGGCCGCCGCGCAGAAGTGTATATTCCGCCGCCCCGCCGGGGTCGCGCCCGCTTTTCACCTCCAGGAGTTTCGTCGTGCCCATTCGCGTCGGCATCAATGGTTTCGGCCGCATCGGTCGCCTCACCTACCGGGCGATCTACGAGAAGTACGGCCTCAACGGCGACGTCCAGGTCGTCGCCCTCAACGACCTCACCGACGCCAAGACAAACGCCCATCTCCTCGAGTTCGACTCCAACTACGGCCCCTTCAAGGGAAAGGTCGGCCACGAGGGGAACGATCTCGTCGTCGACGGCCACAAGATCCACGTCTTCGCCGAGAAGGATCCGGGGGCGATCCCCTGGGGCTCGCAGGACGTGCAGATCGTGGTCGAGAGCACCGGCTTCTTCACCGACGCCACCAAGGCTGCCGCGCACCGGCGCGACAGCGTGAAGAAGGTGGTGATCTCGGCTCCCGCCAAGAATGAGGACCTGACGCTCGTGCTCGGCGTGAACAACGAGATGTACGACCCGAAGAAGCACCACGTCATCTCCAACGCCTCGTGCACGACCAACGGCCTGGCCCCGGTCGCCAAGGTGCTCCACGAGACGTGGGGCATCGACCGCGGCCTGCTGACGACCGTCCACGCCTACACCAACTCGCAGAAGACGGTCGACACGGCGGCCAAGGATCTGCGCGACGCCCGGGCCGCGGCCTTGAACATCGTCCCCTCGAGCACGGGCGCCGCGAAGGCGGTGGGCCTGGTGATCCCCGCGCTCCAGGGCAAGTTCACCGGCATGGCGTTCCGCGTGCCGACGCCGACGGTGAGCGTCGTCGACTTCACGGCGCTCCTGACCAAGGACGCCACGCCGGCCGAGATCAACGCGGCCATGAAGAAGGCGGCCGAGGGTCCGCTGAAGGGGATTCTCCGCTACACCGAGAAGGAGCTGGTCTCGACCGATCTGAGGGGGGACCCGCACAGTTCGATCTTCTCGGCGGTGGACACGATCGGCCTCGGCAACTTCGTGAAGGTGGTGAGCTGGTACGACAACGAGTGGGGCTACTCCAACCGTGTCGCCGACCTGCTCAACTTCCTCGAAGACCGCGGGCTCTGATAGTCGCGCCGTCGCCGCCGTCCCGGCGTCGGCTCCGGCTTACGGTCGCCGGGCCAAGCCCGGCTCCAAAGGAGACTTCCTTGGGCGCAAAAGGGGTTGCCCGTGCGCCGTAGTCGCGCCGTCGCCGCCGTCCCGGCGTCGGCTCCGGCTTACGGTCGCCGGGCCAAGCCCGGCTCCAAAGGAGACTTCCTTGGGCGCAAAAGGGGTTGCCCGTGCGCCGTAGTCGCGCCGTCGCCGCCGTCCCGGCGTCGGCTCCGGCTTACGGTCGCCTGTTTTTTGGCGCGGAAGGGGTTGCCCGTGCCCCGAGAGCCGGCGTATGCCGACAAGCGAAGCCAGGATGGCGAAGCGTAGTCGGCGTCGAGTGAGCCGAGGCCGGGAGGGCCGAGGCGAACGTCCGGCAAATGGGGCACGGGCAGCCCCGTCTGGTGGCATGCAGCTGCCCAGCCCCGGGCCGCTCAGCCACGGTCGCCGTCGAAGCCCACCGTGCGGCGCACCCGGTACGGCCTCCGATCGCCCGCCACGTGCACCACCAACTCCGCGATCAGCCCCGTGGCCAGGATCTGGACACCGATCACGATCAGCAGCACGCCGAGCGTGAGCAGCGGCCGCTGACCGATGCTCTGCCCGGAAAGCCAGACGACCGTCAGGTGGCCGCAGATCGCCAGCCCGGCGAGGAACGAGAGCGTCCCTATCCAGCCGAAGAAGTGGAGCGGCTTGCGCAGGTACTTGGAGAGAAACGCGACCGTCAGCAGATCCATGAGGCCGCGGAAGAAGCGGCGGGCACCGAACTTCGAGACACCGTGCCGGCGCGGATGGTGCTCGACCACGATCTCGCCGACGCGAAACCGGTTCATGGCGGCGAGCGCCGGAATGAAGCGGTGCAGTTCGCCGTACAGCCGCACGTCACGGAGCACCTCGGCCCGGTAGCACTTGAAGCCGCAGTTGATGTCGTGGAGGGGCACGCCGGTGAGGCGACGGACGAGCCAATTGAAGATTCGTGAGGGGAGGACCTTGTGCCACGGGTCGTGGCGGGTCTTCTTGAAGCCGCTGACGACGTCGAGGCCGTCGTCGAGCGCCGCGAGGAACCGGGGAATCTCCCGGGGATCGTCCTGGAGGTCGGCGTCGAGCGTGAACACGATGTCGCCGCCGGCCCGCTCGAAGCCGGCGGCGAGGGCGGCGCTCTTGCCGAAGTTGCCGCGCAGTTCGACGAGCCGGACCGCGCCGGGATGGCGGGCGGCCAGTTCGGCGGCCCGGGCGGCGCCGCCGTCGCGGGAGCCGTCGTCGACGAGGATCACCTCGAAGGAATGGCCTGTCGGCCGGGTCGCCGCGGCGATCTGCGCACAGAGATCGGCGAGCGTCGGCTCTTCGTCGACGAACGGGATCACGAAAGAGATCGAGGGGGGCATGGCGGCACCACGGACGAAAGGTCGGTGGCCGAAACCGGCCGGCCCAACTATAACCCGGACTTCGACCCGGACCGGACACGAGCCCGAGGCCGCGTCCACTACCGCCCGGCACACCCGTCATGACGCCCACGCCCCCGCCGGCTGCCGATCCGCCCGCGGCGCTGCGTCGCGGCATGTACCTGCTGCTCGCCGCCGTCGCCGTGGGGAACATCTCCGGCCGGCTCGGGGCCGTCAATTCGGTCGACATGATCCGGCTGGAGCGGCACCTCAACGAGGAGGCGCGGAAGCAGGCCGGTCCGGAGGACGAACCGCGGCTTCGCAGCCTGCAGCGGCCCTTTCTCAGCGGCAACGATCGGAGCCGCTGGTGCACCGTGCGGGCGCTCGTCGAGCACGGCACCTACGCCATCGACGAGATCGTGGTGCAGCCCGGCTGGGACACGATCGACATGGTCAAGCACGACGGCCGCGGCAGGCCGGCACCGGGCCCCGACGAGGGGCATCTCTATTCCAGCAAGCCGCCGCTGCTGGCGACGATCATGGCCGGCGGCTACTGGGCGGTCCGGCGACTCACCGGCAAGACGCTCGGCAGCCACCCCCACGAGCTCGGCCGCATCCTCCTCTTCTGCTGGAACGTGCTTCCCTTCGTCGCCTACCTGGCGATCCTCGCCCGGATCGTCGAGCGGTACGGCAGGACCGACTTTGGTCGCGCGTTCGTGTTCACGGCCGCCGCCCTGGGCACGCTGCTCTCCGCCTATGCCGTGGCATTCACCAATCACTGGCCGGCGGCGTTCGCCGCCATGGTCGCCCTCGACGCCCTGCTGCGGATCGCCTGCGACGGGGAGCGGCGCCGGCGCTGGTTTTTCGTCGCCGGGCTGGCCCTGGCATTCGTCGCCGCCTGCGAACTGCCCGGCCTGGCATTGCTCGGGCTCGCCGGGCTTCTCCTGCTCCGGCTGGCGCCGCGGCAGACGCTCGTCGCCTCCCTGCCTGCGGCCCTGCTCGTCGCCGCCGCCGCCTGCGGCACCAACTACGCCGCCCATGGCACGATCCGTCCCGCCTACACCGAGCGGCACGTCACCGGGGGCTGGTACGACTATCAGTTCCGCCGCGGCGGCCGCGTGATCGACAGCTATTGGAAGCCGACGATTCCCAAGAGCCCGATCGACCGGGGGGAGCCTTCGCCGGCCGCCTACGCATTCCACGTGCTCGTCGGCCACCATGGCATCTTCTCGCTGACGCCCGTCTGGCTGTTGAGCCTAGGCGGGCTCATGCTGCTCATCGGCCGGCGGGATGCCCCCGCAGCGGCGCGGGGGCTCGCCGTGGTGATTCTCGCCTGCACCGTGGCCTGCCTCGCGTTCTACGTCATGCGGCCGCTCGAAGACCGCAACTACGGCGGCACGGCCACGGGCTTCCGCTGGGCGCTGTGGTTCGCGCCGCTCTGGCTCTATGCCATGCTCCCCGCCGCCGACGTCCTCGCCGCCACGCGGCCGCGCCGGCTGCTGGCCGCGGTCCTGCTGGCCGTGAGCGTCGCCAGCGCGTCCTACCCGACCTGGAACCCGTGGACGCTTCCCTGGCTGCAGGTGTTCTGGACCTACTGCACCGGCGGCTGACCGTCGCGCGCGGGCCCGAGCAGTTTCAGCAGGGAATGAGCAACGACCGGGCACGTCGCGGGACAGGTCTGCCGCCGCAGGATGCGGCGACCGCCGATGAGATCCTTCCCCCGCACCTCGTAGATCAGGTCCTCCCCCTCGAATCGAAACCGTTTCAGCCCCCTGTCGAATGCCATCAGGTATTTTCCGTCCGCGGTCATCCGCAGGCCCCAGAACACCTCGTGGATCGGCCAGCCGGTGGTGTCGTCGATCGGCGGCGGCTGCTGGTACTTGCTGAGCGAGTGCAGTTTTTTGCCTGTCTGAAAATGGACCACGTGAAATTGCTCCCCGTAGGCGACCCCGATGTCGCTCTGTCGGGTCCGACCGCGGGATCGAGTTCCACGACGCTGGCCTGCGGGATCGCCTTCCAGACGCCGTTCGGCGGCGGAGAAAGCAGCGGATTGAGATCGTTCTTTCCGGGCTGCCCGAACCGCACGAGCAGCCGCGGGTTCCGCATCCGCCGCAGCGGATCGGACACGTAGGCCACGATGCCGTACGTGATCGACTTCAGGTCACCCTTCAACGGCACCGCCGCCGCACGAAAGCAGGCCGGTTCGAGGGCGGCCGCCAGCGCGCCGCACCGCATCGCCGTTGATGCGGAATCCCTGGCCGTTGGCCAACTCCGTGGTCAGCGTGCCGTCGGCCAGCCGCGGTGTGAATTTCTCCGGCGCCTGCGCCATGAACGTGAACCCGAATACCTTCACGGCCCGGGGGATGACGATGGCGGGCTGCTTGAACTCCAGCGGCGGCGGCAGATCGGCAGCCGGGGCCGAGGCGAGGAAAATCGGCTGCACGGCGTTCACCATGGAGGGCGCCACGAGCTGCGCCGTCCACGTCCGCATATCCCCTGCGCTGGCGAACAGACCGGTCAGGAGAAGGATCGCCATGGACCGTCTGACCGAGCGAAAAATGAACTGCATGCCGCGGTCTCCGGTGCGGGCGAAGACGTGTCGCAGGGGCATGGCCGCCACCCGACGCCGGGAGCGTACGCGAACCGTCAGACGCGGGGCAAAGTCCACGGCCGTTTCTGCGACTTTGTCAGCGTGTCCTGATCGTCGCCTCGGTCTCGAGCGGCTGGCCGCCCGCCTGCGCGAAGCCGACGACCACCCGCACGGTGTCACCCGCCGGGCCGCGGCCCTGCCAGGGGAGATCGAAGTGCAGGCCCCGATTCCGCGACGTGCGCCGGAAATGACCGGCCGCCTGCGCGGCCGGAATCTCCCACCGCGCCAACGGCGCGGTGTCGGCGGCGTCAAACACCGTGACCGTCACGTCCCCTGCCGTGGCCACGAGCCGTTCCTCGTCGTCGCGCACCTCGAACACCAGCCGCAGTCCCGCGGCACCGCCGCTGCCGTCGAGGCAGGCCGTCTGCTGCGGATTGACGACGAGCCGGGCCGGGGGGCCTTCCGTCGTCGGGGCGTCGAACGAGGCCCGGCGACCGGTGGGGGCTCCGGCCGTCGACTCGACCGGCCGCGCCGCGGGATCGATGACCGCCGGTGCCGGTGGAAAGGCGAGACCGCTGCCGCCCGGCAACCCTGCCGGTCGGCCGGCATCACTTGTCGGCAGCGGCGGCACCCCCTCGAGATCCGGCGGCGCGGGCTTCACCGCCGGCGGCCGCGCCGGACCGTCGGGAATCTCGATCGCCGGCGGCACCGGCACTGCTCCCGCCGCGGGCCGGCGGGCCGGCGTCGACCGCGGCGCCACTTGGTCGGCCGGACCGAGACCGAGCTGCCGTCGCAGGCTGGCATTCTCCCCCGCCGTCTGCTCCAGCCGCATGCACTTTTCCTGCAGCTCGTCCTGTAGCTGGTAGATCTGGTCCTCCTGGTAGCGGAGCTCCCGCTCCAGGAGTTGCTGACCGAGATCGCTGCGGCAGCCGCCACTCAGCAGGCTCACGGCTCCGGCCAGCCAGAGGCCCGGCATCCTCCCCGACACGTCGCGGATCCTGGTCTGCATGATGCGCCTCCCTGCGCCTCACCGGGCCGCGGCCGGCCCGTCGTCTGCTCCGATCCATCGCCGCCGGCTCCACCGGCGAACCCGGTCACGCTCCCGCGGCCGGCATTCGTTCGAGCACCTCGTCGATCAGCCGATAGTCGAGCGCCTCCTGCGCCGACATGAACCGGTCGCGATCCGTGTCCTGCTCGATCTTCTCCAGCGGATGCCCGGTGTGCCGGAGGAGGATCGTGTTGAGCTTCTGCTTGACGTTCTTGAACTCCTTGGCGTGAATCATGATCTCCTCCGCAGTGCCCTCCATGCCGGCGAGCGGCTGGTGGATCATGATCCTGGCATTCGGCAGCGCCCGCCGCTTCCCCTTGGCACCGGCGGTGAGCAGGACGGCCCCCATCGAAGCGCACTGGCCGATGCAGTAGGTGGCCACGTCGCAGGTCACGAACTGCATCGTGTCGTAGATCGCCAGGCCGGCAGTGACGCTGCCGCCGGGGGAGTTGATGTACAGGTGGATATCCGACTTCGGGTCGTCGGACTGCAGGAACAGCATCTGGGCGACGATCGCGTTGGCGACCTCGTCGTTGACCTGGCTGCCGAGGAACACGATCCGGTCCTTGAGGAGCCGGCTGTAGATGTCCATCGCCCGCTCTTCGCGGCCGCTTTTTTCGATGACGTAGGGAATCAGGGGCATGGGATTCTTTCGCGGACGGGAATGGGATGCGGGGGTGGCGGCGCGGCGTCAGTCCTTCTCTTCCTGCTCGTCGGCGGACACGGGGGGACGCGTCAACACCTCGTCCACCAGGCCGTACTCCTTCGCCTCCGTGGCCGTGAGGTAGCGGTCGCGGTCGGTATCTCGGGCGATCCGCTCGATCGGCTGCCCCGTGTGACCGGCCAGGATCTCGTTGAGGATGGCCCGCGTCTTGATGATCTCGTCCGCCTGGATTTCGATGTCGCTCACCTGGCCCCCGACCTGGCCATAGGGCTGGTGGATCATCACCTTGGCATGGGGCAGCGCGTATCGCTTCCCCTTCGCGCCGCCGGCGAGGAGCACGGCGCCGCCGCTGGCGGCGAGGCCGACGCAATAGGTGGCGACCGGGCAGGTCAGGATCTGCATGGTGTCGTAGATCGCCATCGTGGCCGTCACGCTGCCGCCGGGCGAGTTGATGTAGAAGTGGATGTCCTTCCGCCGATTTTCGCTTTGCAGGTAGAGCAGCTTCATCACCAGTTCGTTGGCGTTGCCGTCGTAGATCTCTCCCTGCAGGAGGATGATCCGATTCTCGAGCAGCAGGTCACCGAGCGTCATCTGCCGCTGCCGCTGGTAATCGCGGTAGGCGGACGAGGCCAGCGGATCGAAAGGTCGTGGTTGCATCGCTATCTCGACAGGGGTGCGGGGGGACGGGGCTCTAGCCACGGCCGCCGGGGCGGGCCGCCGGCTCCGGCTGCCGGGCGGTGGGAATTTCCTCCTCGCCGACGACCGCGCCGCACACGGCGAGGTCGATGGCCTCCGCATCCGGCTTGCTGAACTCGAACGGGGTGTCCTTGAAGGTGGCGTGAGACGTCACGAGGTCGATCGTCTTCCGCTCGATGATCTGGTTCCGCAGCACGTCCATCAGTCCGCGCCGTTCGAGGCCGGCGCGGACGCGGCGCGGCGACTCACCGGCCTGCGCCGCGATCGCCCGAATTTCCTCGTCGTAGTCGGCCGCCGAGTCTGTGATTTCCGCCTCTTCGGCGATCCGCTCGAGGATGAAATGCTCCTTGAGGGCCCGCGACGTGCTCGCCATCACGGTCTGGCGCAACTCGTTGACGAAGCGACGGATGGCGTCGTCGTCGAAGCCGCTCCGCCGCAGCTCGAGGATCGACCGCTCCAGTTCCCGCTGGGCCTGACGACGCAGCAGTGCGGGGGGCAGATCCCAGCCGGCCGAGGCCGTCAGGGCGCTGGCGACCTGCTGCCGCACCTGCCGCCGCCGATGCCACTCGAGCTGCTTCTCCAGCTGGCTGCGAACCATGGTGCGGAGCGCCTCCTCCGACTCGAAGCCGCCGAGTTCCTCGAGCAGGGCCGGTGTCAGCGGCGGCAGTTCGTGCTTCTTGACGTCGAGCACGGTGAACTCGACCGTGACGTCCTGTCCGCGGAGATCCTCCACCGCGGCCTCGTCGGAGACGCGGACCGTCGCCGACAGGGTCGTGCCGGGGCGGGCCTTCTTGACGAGCGCATCGAAGCCGGCGAGTTCCGCATCGGCGAACGAAAGCCGCGGGCGGACGACGATCTCGACTTCGCCGGCCTCGGCGAGGAGCCTGTCCCCGGCGGAGCAGCGGACATCCGCCACGATCAGGTCGCCCACGGCGGGCGTTCCGTCGTGCGGGATGAACCGGCCCCGTTCACGGAGCAGGCTGGCCACCGCCTCGTCGACGTCGGCGTCGGAAATGTCCCGGGCCGGACGGCTGATCGAGAGCCCCTTCCACTCCGGCAGGTCGAACTCCGGCCGAACCTCGATCGAAAACTCGAACGTCATCGGGCCGTCATCCGGGAGCAGGACGGCGGCGGCGTCGAGTTCAGGCTCGCTGATCGGCGTCAGTTTCTCTTGCTCCGAGACCTGGGTCAGCGCGTCCGTGAGGAGCTTGGACCGGATCTGGTCGGAGAGTTCGCTCTTGAACCGGCTGCCGACGAGCCGCCGCGGGGCGCGGCCGGGTCGAAACCCGGGCAGCAGCGCCGACGGCATGAGGTCGCCGAGGGCGTCGTCCTGGTAGCGGACGATGTCTTCGCGGGGAATGGTCACTTTGACGCGTCGCTCGCAGGTGGACACCTTGTCGATGACGACGTCGAGCCGAAGCGGCTGCGGAGTCTCGGTTTCGGGAGGAGCGACGGCGGTGGTTTCACTCGACATGGACAGTTCCAAAGGCTGCTTAAAGGACAGGACGATATGACGCGAACGATGCCCGACGACCTTCCGCGACCAGGCCTCGGAAAGCCGGCCCCGTGCCGACTCTCAGCCTGCGAACGTCGCCGGAGCGCGGCCCGCGGAGCGGGCGGCGAACGTGATCGGATCGGGGTGATTCGAAGCGGGTGATGGGATTCGAACCCACGACAACCACGTTGGCAACGTGGTGCTCTACCAACTGAGCTACACCCGCAGGAGCAGGGGCCGCCGCCCGAAGGTCAGCCGGGCCCCTGAACCGTTGGAACCCCGCGATTATAGAGGTGCGGGAACCCGCCGCAAGGTCATCGTCGGGGCAAGGCAGGGTTTCTGCGGAGGACGGGGCGGCCGGAAGGCGGCGGTGTTGCGGTGCCGGCAGGCGAGGTAAAATCGAGGCCTCCCCGCTCGGCAGCCTTTTGCGTCTCGCTTCCGCCCGCCTTCCGAATTCGCCGATCGCGGCGCGTCTCATGCTCGTTCGCCTCGTCCTCGTCGGCACCCCGAACCAGAACCGCGCCCAGTCGATCTCCCTCCCGGCCGTCGTCGGCCGCGGTCCCGAAGCGACACTCCGCATCCCGCAGGAAAGCGTCAGCCGGCGGCACTGCGAGATCTTCTCGGCCAACGGGGCCGTCTTCGTCCGTGACCTCGGTTCGACCAATGGCACGCGGATCGGCACCGAGCGGCTCACCGCCAGCGCGGCGATCGCGATCGAGCCCGGGGTCGTGATCCGCGCCGGCGACGTGTCGTTCAGGGTTGAGTACGAGCAGGCGACGACGGTCGCCCAGGTGGTGCCGGCCGCGGCGAGGACCGAGCGGGAGCCGGCGGCCGTCCCCGGCAACTCATCCGAGCCGCCGCAACTCCCGCCGCAACTCCCGCCGCCGCTCCCGCCGCCGCTCCCGGACGAACTGCCGGACGACATCCAGATCCCGTCGCTGGTCGTGTCCGACACGACTCACGGGCCGGAAGAGTCTGGCGTGGCCGATGCCGGGGCATTGCCCGAGGCACGCGGCCCGGCGCTGCCCGATGGCTTCGCGTTGCCAGAGACCCCGGCCGCCGAGCCGACGGCTGCCTTCGACTTCATCGCGGCCGAAGCGGGCCCGCCCGCCAGCGAGGACGCCAATCTCGACGATTTCCTCAAGGGCATGACATGACCCTTGAGCCCGCGCCGGCCCGGCCGCTGACCGTCCGCGACCTGGCGGCCGCCCACCGCGACCGGCGGCCGATCACCATGGTCACCGCGTATGACTGGCCCACCGCCCGTCTCGCCGATGCCGCCGGTGTCGACTGCGTGCTCGTCGGTGACAGCGTGGCCATGGTGGTGGCCGGGCGGTCTTCCACCATCCCGGCCACGCTCGAGCAGATGATCTATCACGGCGAAATCGTGGCCCGGGCCGTGACGCGGGCGCTCGTCGTCGTCGATCTCCCCTTTCCACTCCAGCACCTCGGCGTCCGCACGGCCGTCGAGTCGTGTGCCCGGATCCTCAAGGAGACCGGCTGCACCGCGGTCAAGCTCGAGGGCACCGCCGGGCAGGCCGAGGTGATCGCGGCGATCACGGCGGCGGGCATTCCGGTGTTCGGCCATGTCGGCCTCCGGCCCCAGGCGGTCCACCAGCTCGGTGGCTACCGAATGCAGCGGGACATCGACCGGTTGATGACCGACGCCCGCGCCGCCGCGGATGCCGGCGCCTGCGGCGTCGTGTTGGAATGCATCCCGGCGGCGGCGGCGGCGGCGATCACCGCAGTGCTGTCCATCCCGACGATCGGCATCGGCGCCGGGCCGGACTGCAGCGGACAGGTGCTGGTGATGCACGATCTCGTCGGCCTCTCGATGGACCGCGTGCCGCGGTTCGTCCGCCGCTACGCCGATGCCGGCGGCACGATCGGCGATGCGCTGGCTCGCTGGCGGGCCGACGTCGAGGGGGGCCGGTTTCCCGGACCGGCCGAGACGCTCGGGTGATCGAAAGGAGGCCGCCGATGGTGTTCACGGGCTGCTGGATCGGTATCGGCCTCGTGACGGGGGGGATGTGCATCGCGGGGCTGATCGTGTTTTTCGTCCAGCGGATCTTCCCCGAGCACGTGCTGCGCACGGCGCATGACGCGACTGGCAACCTGCTCTCGATCGTCGGCACGCTCTACGCGGTGCTCCTCGGCCTGATCGTCGTCGATGCGATGGTGCGGTTCGAGCGGGCGATGGACATCGTCCAGCAGGAGTCGAACTGCCTGGCCGACATCTTTCTCCTCGCCGAACGGCTCCCGGATCCCTACCGCAAGAACGTGCGGGATCACTGCCACGACTACGCCCACACGGTCATCCATGAGGAGTGGGCCCTGATGCAGGAGGCGCGGATGAGCGTCAAGGCACGGCGATCGGCCCTGCAACTCGTCCGGTCGCTCGCCACGTTCGAGCCGACGACGGAAACGCAAAAAGCCGTTTTCCCGTTGCTTCTGGAGCAGGTCCGCGACCTCTGGGACCGGCGTCGGGAACGGGCCACGATGGCGCAGTACGGCATCCCCGTCATCGAGTGGGTGACGCTGCTCATCGGCGCCGTGGTCACCGTCCTCTTCGCCGGCCTGTTCAGCGTGGGCAACGGCCGGTTGCAGTCGCTGCTGACGTCGCTGGTGGCCCTGGTGATCGGGCTCAACCTGTACCTGGTTTCGCTCTTCGGCTACCCGTTCTCGGGCGAACTCTCCGTGTCCGTCCGCCCCTTCGAGGTGGACATCGGCATCTTCGAGGGACAGTTCGACGCCGGTCCGGCCCACGCCGGCGAGGCCCACAACGTCAAGGCCGTCGACTGATCCGGGCCGCGACGCATGGCGGACCAGGCTAGGGGATCACGACCTCGTCCGAGATCACCACCGGCTTCGACACGACACCGCGAAAGTTGCTCTGGACCGGGTTCGGCCCGATGGCGGGCGCGCCGCCCGGACCAGCCGGTGCGCCGGCGGCGGCAGGCGGGCCGCCCGGCAGCATCTGGCCGCCTGGCAGCACCTGACCGCCAGTGCATTGGTCGCAGCCTTCGGTCGTCCCCTGGCAGCCGCTCTGACACGGTCCACCCTGGCCGCAGACGCGTCCCGGCGCGGCGGCCGGCTGTTGGGCGCCCGGCGGCACGAAGCCGGGGGGAAGATGGCCGAAAAACCTCTCGTATTTCCAGACTTCCAGCGCAATGTACTTCTCGGAAACCGACTTGCAGCCCGGCAGGCTGCCGCCGATCACCAGCAGCGCGGCGCTCGTCACCACGCGGGCTAGCCCGCTCTCTCCACGAACTTTCATCGAAGTCTCTCCTCGTCGGGCGGCGGGGGACACCGCCGGACGGTCGCGGCCTTCGTTGACCGCCCCTCGCCGCGTCACGTGCGACCGGAGCCGAAAGCCTCGCAACCCTACCCCATGCCGCGGGCGCAGCAACCGGAGAGAGACGGCCCGACACGACGAACATCGTGACGGGCGGAAAGATATGCCGGTCCTGACACCGGCGCCCGCCCGTCAGCCCTTCCGGTGCCGGATCCGGGCCCGCATGCGCCGCTTCTTCTGCCCGAGTTTCCGCCTGCCCTTGCCTGTTTTCTTGACGCCCATGCCTGCCCTCCGCGAAACGACCTGGCCAATTCCGACCGGTGTCAGGTTGTAAGATGAGGGTCCGGCAGTTGCAAGAACCCGCCCGCCCCGGGACCGCCTTCCCGGCCCAGATCATGATCGTTTTCTTCCCCACCTACGCGCGGCGCAGCCCGGACGCCCGCGGCTGGCGGGTGACCGTGGCCGGCATGGTGGTGCGGCCCCTCCCCGTGGGCAGCCGACGGCGCGGGCTCGCCGTGGCCGTGCTCAGGCGGATCCTCGAACTCGATGAAGCCGAGATCGCAAGCGACGTCTTCCGCACGCGGGCGGATGCGTTCCTCTTCCAGCGGGTGCCCGGACAACGGGTCCGGGTGGCCTTCGGCGACCGGGCCGTGGAGGCCGGGATCTCCGACCGCAGCGGCCACTTCAGCACCGAGATCGCGGTGGACGACGACCTCGTCGAGCGGCTCACCGCATCCGCACCCGGCGACGGCGGGCGGCTCGAATACAGCGGTCTGCCGGCGGACGACGACGACGGCATTCCAGTCGGCGGCGGCACGGTGCACCTCGTGGAGAACGCCGGCGTGTCGCTGATTTCGGACATCGACGACACCGTCAAGGTCACCAACGTGGCCAACCGGCGCGAACTCTTGCGCAACACGTTCGTCCGCGAATTCACCGCGGTGTCGGGGATGGCCGAGATCTACCGGCGCTATCAGGCAGCCGGCACCGCCTTTCACTACGTTTCGGCGAGCCCCTGGCAGCTCTCCGCATGCCTCTGCGGCTTCCTCGGCGCCGCCGGCCTGCCGGCGGGCTCGATGCACCTCAAGCTCTTCCGCCTCAAGGACTCGACGCCCCTGGGCCGGTTTCCCTCGCGAAAGCGGGCGAAGCGGCGGGCGATCGAGAGGATCATGGACGACTTCCCGGATCGCCGCTTCCTCCTCGTGGGCGACTCGGGGGAACGCGACCCGGAGGTCTACGTCGACGTCGCCCGGCGCCGGCCCGACCAGGTACACGGCATTCTCATCCGCCGTCTCGACGACGGGCACACGCCCGCCGCCACCCTCGACCGCCGCCTCGCGCGGCTCGGCCGCCGGCTTCCTGCCGGCGGCCTGCGGATCTTCACCCACGCCGAGGAACTCGCCGACCTCGGCCCCGATCCCTGACCGGTCTTCGGCTGACACCGCGTCCTCAGAGCGGGCTGTCGAAGGCGTTTTGGTAGTGTTCGACGACCGGCCTGCCGGTCGCGGGAAAGGTCAGCGTCACAACGTCGATCCGCACCTGGCAGTCCTCCAGCCGGTGGCGGCGGATATAGGCCGCGGCCAGTTCGGCGATCCGGCGTTGCTTGACCGCACCGACCGTTTCGGCCGGATGTCCGTGGGCCGTGTCGGAACGGGACCTGACCTCGACGAAGACGACCGTCCGGCCGTCGAGGGCGACGATGTCGATGTCGCCGCGCAGCACCCGCTCCCGGCGGCCGACGATTCGGTAGCCGAGACCCCGCAGGTATCCGGCCGCGGCGTCCTCGCCGCGGCGACCGAGTTCGTCGCGGGACGGCATCGCCACGGAGGCACCCCGCACTCAGGCCTTGGCGGCAGCCGGCTTCCGTGCCTTCGCTCCGGCCGGCTTGCCGGCGCCGGCCTCGGCGACCGCGTCCTCGCGCTTCTCGCGAAGCCGCGTCGACTTGCCGGCACGGTCGCGGAGGTAATAGAGCTTGGCCCGACGCGAGACGCCCGACCGCTTGACCTCGATCTTGGCGATCTTCGGCGAGTGGAGGGGAAACTTCCGCTCCACACCCTCGCCGGCCACGATCCGGCGGACGACAAACATCTCCCGGCTGCCCGAGCCGCTGCGGGCGATGACGACGCCGTTGAAGATCTGCACCCGCTCCTTCTCCCCTTCGAGGATCCTGGTATGGACGTCGACGGTGTCACCGATCGCAAAGGTCGGCACCTGGGACTTGAGGCTCGAGGCCTCGACCGCGGCGAGAATTTTCTGGCTCATGACGCACTCCTCTGGGGCTGGGCTGAATGCTGGACTGGATTCTGGCTCGGGTCGGCGTCCCGGTGGCGGGTGGCGGCGACCGCCTGCTCATGTCTCCAGGCGGAGATTCGGCGATGATCACCCGAGAGCAGGACCTCGGGAACCTCGAGGCCGCGGAACTCCCGCGGCCGCGTGTATTGCGGGCCTTCGACGAGCCGGTCGGCACCGGAGAAGGAATCCTGGCGGGCACTCTCCGCGTCGCCGAGAACGCCGGGCACGAGCCGCGACACGGCGTCCACGATGACCATCGCGGCCACCTCGCCGCCGGAGAGGACGTAGTCCCCGATCGAGATCTCCTCGGCCCCGAGCGACTCGCGGACGCGGGCGTCGAACCCTTCGTACCGCCCGCAGACGAGCACGAGCCGCTCGCGGCGGGCGAGTTCCTCGACGACCCGCTGATCGAGGCGGCGGCCGCCCGGCGTGAGCATGACGACGTGGCCAGGCCGCTCATCCTCCCGTTGCAACGCCTCGACGCATTCCACGACGGGACCGGGCATGAGCAGCATGCCGGGGCCGCCACCGTAAGGTCGGTCATCGACCTGGCGATGCACGCCCACGGCGAAGTCGCGAAAGTTTCTCAGCCGGACATCGAGGATGCCCCCCCGTCGCGCGGCGCCGAGCAGGCTGCCGTCGAGGAAGCTCGCGAACATCTCGGGAAACAAGGTGACGATGTCGATGCGCATGGCGGTGTGGACCGTGGTCCGGTCATAGGCATGCCGTGCCCGGAGGACGGCCCGCGAGCAGCCGTAGTCAAGGCCGCTTGGTTACTCCGCCGGCGTCTCGGCCGCCGGTTCCTCCGCAGCGGCGGCGGCGGACTCTGCAGCAGGCTCCGCGGCGATCTCGGCCACCGCAGGGACGGCTGCCGGCTCCTCTTTTGTCGCGGGCACGAACGCCGGCTCCCCGGCTTCGGGCACGATCCGCGGCATCGCGAGCTTGGCCCGGGCCGCTTCCATCTGCTGGAGGTGCGTGCCGTTGGTTCCGTACTTCTTGATCAGCACCCGGACCGCGTCGCTCGGCTGGGCGCCGACGGACAGCCAGTAGTCCACCCGCGGACCGTTGAGCGTGCAGCGGGCGTCGGTCTCGCGCACGTGGGGATCGTAGGTGCCGAGTTCCTCGATCACGCGTCCGTCCCGGGGACTGCGGCGATCAGTCGCGCAGATCCGGTAATACTCGCGGTTCTTTCGCCCCATCCGCTTCATTCGAATCGTGACTGCCACGGTCTCTGCTCTCCCTTGTCGCTGCCCTGGTGATCGGTAAACAATGGCTCGACGCCGGCACCGGTCGAACCGCGCCCGAACGCCGCCCACCGAGCCCCCTATGGTATCCGCCGGACAGCCGAACCCAAGGGCAGCCCGCGGAACCGGGTTTTCCCGCTGGTTTCATCGGTTTTCGCCGGCCCCGCGGTTCAATCTTGAGCCCCGCGCTTGCGGCGCCGAGCCTCTTTCTCGCGCTGCTTCTTCAGTTTCCGTCGCTCGTCGGCGGTGAGCCGTTTGCCCGTGTCTCCCTTGGGCTTGGCAAGCCGGGCCGCCGGGTTGGAAAGCTGGGCCTGGAGCCGCTGCACATGCTGCATGCGGTCGCGCATCCCCAGCCCTGCCATGCCCTTCATCATCGACGCCATGCCGTCGAACTGCTTGACGAGGTCGCTGACCTCGTGGGCTTCGACGCCGGCTCCGGTGGCGATCCGCCGGCGCCGTGACTGGTCCACGAGCCGGGACGGGGAACGCCGTTCCTCGGGGGTCATCGAATCGATGATCCCGAACAGCCGGTTCATGTCCTTCTCCAGGTCGGCGTTGCCGAGCATCTCCTGCATGCCGCTCATGCCGGGGATCATCCCCAGCACCTTGCCGAGCGGACCGAGGCGGCGGGTCTGCGTGAGCATGGTCTTGAAGTCGTCGAGCGTGAACTCACCCGCCTTGAGCCGCTCCTCCTGCCGCTTCATCTCCTCCTGGTCGAACTTCCGCTGCGCCTCCTCGACGAGGGTCACGACGTCCCCCATGCCGAGGATCCGGCCCGCCATCCGGTCGGGATGGAACTCCTCCAGGGCATCGACCTGCTCGCCGGTACCGACGAACTTGATCGGCACTCCGGTGACGCTCTTCACCGACAGGGCGGCGCCGCCGCGGGCATCGCCGTCGAGCTTCGTCATGATGACGCCGTCGAGCTCCAGGGCGTCGTGGAAGGCCTTCGCGCTGCGGACCGCGTCCTGCCCGGTCATCGCGTCGACGACGAGGTACACCTGGTCGGGCCCGACGCTGCGATCGACGCGGGCGAGCTCCTGCATCAGGGCGTCGTCGATCGCCAGCCGGCCGGCCGTGTCGAGGATCACGACCGACGCTCCCTCCTTCTTCGCCCGGGCGACACCGGCGGTGCAGACGGCGACCGGATCGGCCGATCCCCCCGGCATGTCGGCCGGCGCGTGCACGGTGACGCCGAGCTGCCTGCCGAGCACGCAGAGCTGCTCGATGGCGGCGGGCCGCTGCAGGTCGGCCGCGACGAGCATCACGTTGCGGCCCTGCTCCTTGATCCGGCGGGCGAGCTTGGCGCACGAGGTCGTCTTGCCGGAGCCCTGCAGGCCGCAGAGCATGAGGACGGTGGTCCGGCCGGGCTGAAAGTGGAACGAATGATCGACCGGCCCCATCAGGTCGACGAGTTCGCGATGCACGATGCCCACCAGCTGCTGGGCCGGATCGAGCGACTCGAGCACCTTGGCGCCCACGGCCGCGGTCGCCACCCGCGACAGAAAGCCTTCGACGACGTCATAGGCGACGTCGGCCTCGAGCAGCGCGGTCCGGACCTGGCCGAGGCCCTCGCGCATGTTGGCCTCGGTGAGCTTGCCACGGCCGCGCAGGCCGGCAAGAGCCGAGGAGAGGGAGGCGGTCAGCGCTTCGAACATGGCGGCTCCGATGGGGGAGCCGCGAAGTATAACGCCCCCGTCGGGGCCGCCGCCCGCCCGGTGATGAGCCGCTCGAATCGGGAGCGGACACACGACGTGCCGCTTGCCCGACGCGTGGCCGGCAAGAGCGGCGCATCACCGGACGGGCGGTCGCACCCGCCATCGGGCGGACCGGCTTCTCAACTGAACGTGCCAGTCCGCTCGCCACCGGCCGGAGCCGGCAGCACCGTGCCCCCGCCCGCCGGCTCGCAGCACTCGCCGACCGGCGCCGGGCTGCAGGCGGGCTCACACACCGGCGCGTGGCACGGTTCGGCCTGCCCGCGGCACGGCGAGCGGAATTCCATGAACGAGGGACGACGGCAGCCGTTCAGGCCGCCGAAGCAGCTGCTGCAGCCGGGGGCGGCCGCGAGGCCGCTGAGCAGGACCGCCAGACAGAGAACTCGCGACATGGTGGTGCTCCAACGCAGGCGGATCGGGGACGAGGCTGATCCGCGGGTGACAGGAAAAGCGGCGTCGCCCTCGACGCCGTCGAAACCTTAGCCCACGATTCGTGGCGCGGCGGCCGATGCGAAAAAAATTCCGCGTCCCTGCCGGCAGGACGACGCGCGGGGTGCGGAGGCGCCGATGCTGCCGGTCGTGACGCCGGGCCGCCCGCGGCCGCCGCGACTCACGTCGCGCCGCGACGGACCGCGGCCGGAGGCCGTGCTAGGTTTGGAGCGAGCGGAGGGTCCCGGCGGAATCGGGGCCCGCCACCGGCACGGCGGGCCGGAACGAGCAGAACGAGCAGCAGGATCACGACGTCGGGGCGGACGGGGCATGACACGGCTGGTCTCTCGATTGCTTGGCAGCCTCGGAATGCTGACCGTCTTTGGCACGTGTGCCGCCGGATTGCAGGCGTGTCGCGCCGCGGAGCCGGCCTGCCCGCCCGCCGACGTCTGGGTGGTCAGCACCCGCCGCCTGCCCTGCATCAAGGCGGCGCCCCTGACCGCCGACGTGGCCGTCGAGCGGTGTGTCGACCCCGCTTGTGGCCGCTGGGAGCGGTCCGATCTCGCCCGCCTGCTCGATGACCCGGCCCGGCCGCTCCAGATCTTCATCCACGGCAACCGGTATGCACCAGGAGAAGCGAAGGCCCAGGGGCTGAAGTTCGATCGTCATGTGGCGGCCGCCTGTTCGGGGGCGGCGCCGGTGCGGACCGTGATCTTCTCCTGGCCGAGCGAGCAGGAAAAAGTGCTGCTCCGCGACGGACGGGCGAAGTATGCCCGAGCGCACGCCGACGGCCACTATCTCGGCTGGTTGCTCGGACACATCCCGGCGGAGCAACCGGTCGCGATCGTGGCCTACAGTTTCGGCGCCCTGATCACCGCGGAGGCGCTCCAGGACCTGGTGGCGGCGGATCGATCGGGCCGCGTCGGCCTCCAGCCCTGGACGACGCGGGCGGGCAGGACGCACATCGTGTTCATCGCGCCGGCAGTTCGCTGCGACGCGTTTGCACCCCGCGGCCCCTACCGCGAGACCCTCGCCGGCTGCGACCGGCTGTCGCTCGTGATCAATTCACACGACGACGCGCTGCGGTTCTTTCCCTGGCTTGACAAGAGGGTGCGGGCCGACGCCCTCGGCTACGTCGGCATGCCGCGCCGCTGGGTGCCGGGGGAGGTGGAGTTCACGGCTACCGACGCGGCGGCGATCGTCGGCAAGAATCATGGACTGCCCCTGTATCTGGCCTCGCCGGCACTCACCAGACGCATCGCCGCCGCGGCACGTGACGACCTTGCACCCGGCGTCCCTGCGGGGCCGGCCGGCCACTGATCGGGCGGACCCACCGCCGGGTGCCGAGTCGCCGGCCCCGGCCGTCAGGCGGCGCAGCGTGGTGGTGACTGCTGTCCGGCCGACTGCCGTTCTGCCAGGCGGGCTTCGACCATCATCCGCACGACGTCGGGCATCGCGTGCCGGGCCGTCCAGTCGAGCCGCGCCGCCGCCCGGGACGTGTCGGCACGGCCGCAGCCGATCTCGCTCGGCCGCACGAGCCCCGGATCGCGGACCACGTGCCGGCGCCAATCGAGACCGACCGCCGCGAAGGCCGCGGCCACGAATTCCTCCAGACTCGACGTCCGCCCGGTGGCGATCACGAAATCCTCCAGCGTCTCCTGCTGCAGCATGCGGTGCATCGCCACGACGTACTCCGGCGCCCAGCCCCAGTCGCGGTGGACGGAGAGGTCGCCGAGTTTCAGCGTCTGCTCCTCGCCGCGGGCGATGCGGCAGGCGCCGGCGACGATCTTCTGCGTGACGAACCGCTCGGGACGCAATGGGCTCTCGTGGTTGAAAAGGATGCCGGTGCAGGCGGCGATCCCGTAGGCCTGCCGATACTGGGCCACCTGCCAGAAGGAGGTCGCCTTGGCGATGCCGTAGGGGCTGCAGGGGCGCAGCACGGTCCGCTCGCTGGCAGGCTCCATCCCCGTGTCGCCGAACATCTCCGAGCTGCCGGCGCTGTAGAGCCGGATCGGCCGCCCCAGCATCCGGATCGCCTCGAGGAGGTTGACGGTGCCGATGACGATGCTCTCGAACGTCTCAACCGGCTGGCTGAACGACAGTCCGACCGACGTCTGGCCCGCCAGGTTGTAGATCTCGTCGGGCTGGTACCGGGCGATCGCTTGCATGGTCGACCGAAAATCGACGAGCGTCATCGAGTCGACCGTGAGCCGGTCACGAATGCCGAGCCGGACGAGTCCGGAGAAGCCGCTGGCCTGCGCGTCGCGGCTCGTGCCCACGACGCGATAGCCGCGGTCGAGCAGGTGTGCCGCGAGGTAGGCACCGTCCTGGCCGCCGACGCCGCAGATCAGCGCGGTCCGCGGCGCGGCGACGGGGGTTTCCGTGACGCGAGCCGAGACGGGAAGAGCGGAGGCGGGGGATGCCATGGCGGGGGAAGGATAGCGACCCCCCGCCGGCACCAAAATGGCAAAACCCCGCCCGACAGGACGCGCACCCTACTCAGCCGGCCGGCTGCTCGGCGAACCAACGGGTCGTGAAACTCAACCCCGCGGCGAGCGTTACCGTGGGCCGCCAGCCGAGGACGCGGGCCGCCCGCGTGGCGTCGACGAGGTTCGAACGCAGGTCGCCGGGCCGCGCCGGACCGTGGAGCGGCGCCGGCGTTGGCGGTTGACCGCGGCCGGCCCGGACCGTGTCCACGGTGGCGCGGAGTCCCGCCTCGATGTCGTTGACGTCGGTGCCGATGCCGGTGCCGATGTTGAGGCTCGTGAGCGTGCCGGGGCGGACCTCGGGAATCTCGCTCGTCAGCGCGGCGAGGTTCGCGCGGGCAACGTCCGGGCCAAAGACATAGTCGCGGACGTAGCGGCCGTCGCCGTTGATGGTGGCCGGCGTTCCCGCCAGCATTTTCTTCGCGAAGATGGCGACTACGCCCGCCTCACCGTGCGGATTCTGCCGCGGCCCGTAGACGTTCGAGTAGCGGAGCGCGACCGCGGCGAGGCCGTGTTCCGCCGCGTAGAACTTGAGATACCGCTCGCCGACCCACTTCGTGATCCCGTACGGGCTGACCGGATCGGCGGGCGTCTCCTCCGGCGCGGCCGCGGTGACATCGCCGTAGAGCACGCCGCCGGAGGACGCGAAGACGAACCGTTTGCAGCCGTGCCGCACGGCCGCATCGAGGACGTTGATCAGGCCGATGCAGTTGACCTGGGCGTCGAACAGCGGCTCGCGGACCGACCGGCTCACCGACATCTGTGCCGCCTGGTGGCAGATCGCGTCGGGGCGTTCGACCGCGACCACCCGGTCCACCGCTGCGGCATCGACGATGTCGGCCACGTGCAGCGGCACGGCGGCGGGAAGATTGTCCCGTGATCCGGTGGACAGGTCGTCGATCACCGCCGCCGCGTGACCGGCGGCGATCAGGGCATCGACGATGTGGCTGCCGATGAACCCGGCCCCTCCCGTGACGAGAATTTTCATGCATCCTGACCAGCGGTGAAGCGAAACCCGGTCTTCATACTACCGGGAGCATCCAGTAGTTGACAGAACGCTCAGGCGGTTCGGGGTTGCCCACGCCCTGCTCGTCGGACGTTCACTTCGGCCCTCCAGGCCTTCGTTCACTCGATGCCGGCTGCGTTTTCGGCAGACCAATCCGCCTGATGGCGGATCGGTGCCCTCCGTCACTTGCCAGCAACGCCGCCGCTCAAGGCATGGGCAACCCCTCACGGATTCAGCTCCGATGCGTGTCAACAAGAACCTGCTCCCGGTAGTATCAGACCGCGGACCGCGTCGGCCGCCGCCGTCCGGCAGCCCGGCGCCGGCCCGCGGGCGGCCGCATCCCTGGGCCGCACGGCCTCTGCAGGCTTGCAGCCGCCCGCCTGCCTGCGATATTTGCCGGCTGCCCGCGACGTCCCTCCGTCCGCGCCCCCCCCCCGAGGCCACGCTGCCATCATGAAGATCCACGAGTTCCAGGCCAAGGACCTGCTCCGCGCCGCCGGCGTGCCGGTGCTCGCCGGCCGCGTGGCCCGCACGCCCGCCGAGGCGGCGGCCGCCTTCACCGCGCTCGGCACGCCTGTCTGTGCCGTGAAGGCGCAGATTCATGCCGGCGGCCGTGGCAAGGGGCAGGTGAAGGGGGGCACGCAGCGCGGCGTCGAGCTTGCGAAGTCGGCCGCCGACGCCGAGCGGATCGCCGCCGGCCTGCTCGGCAAGACGCTGGTCACGATCCAGACGGGGCCCGACGGCCAGCCGGTACGGCAGGTGTTCGTCGAGAGCGGCTGCGCGATCGACCGCGAGCTGTACTGTGCGGTACTGGTCGATCGCCGCGTCGGTTCGCCGGTGCTCATCGCCAGCACCGCCGGCGGCGTGAACATCGAGGAGGTGGCGGCTGAGACGCCGGAACTGATCCTTTCCGAGCCTTTCGATCCCGATCGCGGCCTCGCCGCCTGGCAGACCCGCGTCCTGGCCGCGAAGCTCGGTCTGCCAGCCGCCGGCTGGCGGCACGCCGACACGTTCTTCCGCCGCCTCTGCAAGGCATTCGTCGCTCTCGACGCGTCGCTTCTGGAGATCAACCCGCTCGTGCTCACGAAGGACGGCGGCCTCGTCGCCCTCGACGCCAAGATGACGTTCGACGACAACGCCCTGTTCCGCCACCAGGACGTCGCCGCCCTGCGAGACGAGGCGGAGGAGGAGCCGGCCGAGACGCGGGCCGCGGCCGCAGGGCTGTCGTACGTGAAGCTCGACGGCACGATCGGCTGCCTCGTCAACGGCGCCGGCCTCGCCATGAGCACGATGGACCTCGTCAAGTTCCACGGCGGGGAGCCGGCCAACTTTCTCGACGTCGGCGGCGGCGCCGACGTCAAGGCGGTCACCGAGGCGTTCCGGATCATCCTCTCCGACACGAACGTCAAGGCGATCCTGGTCAACATCTTCGGCGGCATCATGCGCTGCACGACGATCGCCACGGCGCTGGTCGAGGCCTCGAAGACGGTCGGCTTCAAGGTGCCGCTCGTCGTCCGGCTGGAGGGCACCGAGGTCGCCGAAGGAAAGAAAATTCTCGCCACGAGCGGCACGGCCATCATCACCGCCGACGGCCTCACCGATGCCGCGAAGAAAGTCGTCGCCGCCAGCAAGGCCTGATCACCCGAGACCCGTTCAGCGCCCGTCCAGCGGGCCTGTGTCACGATCCCTTTATCCGCCCCCTCACGAAGCGTCCTCCCGGAACCGTCCAGCCATGAGCATCCTCGTCAATCGCGACACCCGCGTCATCTGCCAGGGCATCACCGGCAAGGTCGGCGAGTTTCACACCCGCGGCTGCCTCGACTACGGCACCCGCATGGTCGGCGGCGTGACGCCGGGCAAGGGGGGCGAGACGGTGGCCGACCTGCCGGTCTTCGACACCGTGGCCCAGGCCCGTGACGCCACCGGCGCCAACGCCACGATGATCTTCGTCCCGCCGGCCTTCGCGGCCGACGCGATCCTCGAGGCGGTCGGCGCCGGCATCGAACTGGTGATCGCGATCACCGAGGGGATCCCGGTGCTCGACATGGCCCGCGTCCTGCCGGTCGTCAAGGCATCCGGGAGCCGGCTCATCGGCCCCAACTGCCCCGGCGTGATCACGCCAGGTGCGTGCAAGATCGGCATCATGCCGGGCTACATCCACACGCCCGGCCACGTCGGCGTGATGAGCCGCTCCGGCACGCTGACCTACGAGGCCGTCTGGCAACTCACGCAACTCGGACACGGCCAGAGCACCTGCGTGGGGCTCGGCGGAGACCCGCTCGTCGGCTCGAGCTTCATCGACATCCTGGAATTGTTCGAGCGTGATCCCGACACGCACGCGATCCTGATGATGGGAGAGATCGGCGGCAGCGCCGAGGAAGAGGCGGCGGCCTACGTCAAGGCGCACGTCACGAAGCCGGTGGCTGCGTTCATCGCCGGCCGGACGGCGCCGCCGGGGAAGCGGATGGGACATGCCGGGGCGATCATCTCCGGCGGCAAGGGAACGGCCGAAGCCAAGGTGGCCGCGCTCGAGGACGCCGGGATCGAGGTCGCCCACAGCCCGGCCGACATGGCCGCGGCCATGGTGCGGGCCATCGACCGCCGCCGCTAGCCGATCAGCGGGATCGTGCCGCCTCCTGCTCGCGAAACCACGTCAACGCTTCCTCAATCAGCCCCACGGCACCGGGGGGTATCTTGTGCCCGCCGTCGAAAGGCCGCACCTGGACCGGGTAGTCATGGTCCAGCAGCCATCGTTCCGCTTTTCCGGCCAGCGCGAACGGCATCACGGTGTCGTTCCGGCCGTGCACGATGAACACCGGCGGCTTCTTTGCGGCGGGACCCTGGGCGGCGGCCGCGATGAATTCCGGCTGGAGATGGCCGCCAAACGCGATGACACCGGCGAACACGCCAGGTCGCGTCAGCATTGCCAGGTACGACATGTTCGCGCCCATGGAAAAACCCGCCAGGTAGACCTGGCCGCGGTCGATGCCCTCCCGTTTCTCGATCTCGGCGAGAATCGCGTCGAGATCCGTCTGCGGCGCCCACCCGTAGCAGGCGCCGTCGGCCCGCATCCCGAGTTTGTCGCTTCCGCAGCAGAGCAGAACTGAGCAGACACCGGACTCGGCCAGCGGACGCAGACCGGCCACGGCCCGCTGCGGTGAACTGCCCTTGCCGTGGAGGTAGACGAGCAGCGGTAGCTTGGCCGCGGCATCGGCCCGCTTCGCCGCGATGAAGATGGCCTGCGGATCCGGAACCGCGGCGATTGCCCGCTTCCTCGCCTCCGCGGCCGAATGCTTCGCCTCATCCGTGGCCGTTTCCTGCGCTGCCACGGACGCGGCGGCGCACAGCAGAACCAGTGCCGTAATGCGTGCGATCATGCTCTGCTCCACGAGCCGCCAGGCTACGGCGCCCGATCCACCCACTCCCGCCGCTTCCGCCGCATCCCTTCCAGGGCCTTCGCCGCGTCGGCCCGGTTCCGCTCTGCGGCCGCCTCGGCCCGTTCCGCAGCCCGCAGCATCTTTTCCTGCCGCTCGATCCGGGAATCGATCCCGCGGCCCTCCAGGAGATGGGATAATTTCTCGTCCGGGGGATGCTTGCCGGATTGCATCTCCTCGAGCAAGGGCCGGATGTCCGCCGGCGTCAGGGCATAGCTCTCGATCCGGCCGGCCCGGGCGATGTTGATCCCCACGACCTCCCCGTCGAGGTTCACCAGCGGTCCGCCGCACTCCTCCGGTTTCAGCACCGTGTCGTGCTGCAGGGCGCGGGGAAAATTCCCGCGCCGCGCGCTGAGGTCGCCGGCGAGCGTGTTCATGCGATCGAGCCGATCCTGGCGATGGGGCGGGAGGCCCCCGTCCGCCTCGAGCCGGGCCGTGAATTCGAGCGTCTCTTCGCCCCGCCGGACCGCCACCTGCACCGTGTCGCCGGGCTGCCGATCGCGGAGCAGCTCGACGACGGTCGCGGGGGCCGCAATCTCCCGGTCCGCGATCCGCGTGACCACGTCGTCAGGCCGGAGACCGATCTTCGCCGCCGTCGAGCCGGGGAACACCTTGTCGACGATCGCCTTGTCGGCCTCGGGTCGCAACGCGATCCCGAGCAGCACCCGCGACCGAAGGGGCCGCGTCGCCACGCTCGCGACTCCCACGGCCACGGGCAGTTCACCGCTCCCCGCGGTCGCAAGCCAACTGCCCAGGGCCGGTTCCGCGGCGGCCCACGTCACCGGCTGGAGGTCCGAGCGGCCGATCTTCAGCAGGGCGAGGTCGTGCTCTTCGCTGATGCCGACCACCGCGGCGGCGTGCTTGGTGCCGTCGGCGAGGCGAATCGTCGGCTGCCCGCGAAGTTCGCTGGCCTTGGTGAGCACGAGCCCGTCGCTGCCGACGACCGTTCCGAGCGCCGCCTGCTCGTCGCCATCCAGCACGGTCACCGTCCCCGCGCGGACATGCCGCAGCGACTCGCGAAACGCCTTGCGGACCGATTCGTGCTGCTTCGCATGCGGCACGAGCGGCTGCCGCGCCTGTCGTTCGCGGAGCATGTCGAGCTGATGGGCCGCGGCCTGGGCGGGAGACCGCCGCTCGGCTTTCGGCCGCTCCGCCGGCCGCTCCGCCTGCGGGGCGGGGGCCGGTTCGTCGGCCCGCAGGCAGGCCGCTCCCGCACCGATCGAACAGCCGAGAATGGTCGCCAGGGCGATCCGGGTGGGTCGCATGTCCGTTCCTCACTCCTCACGTTTGCCGATGATCACCGTGACCGTCTTTTTCTCGGCACCGCGTTGCACCTCGACCGCGATGCCCGCCCCGGGCTTGCTCCCCCGGACCGCCTTGACCAGGTCTTCGAACGAGCCGATCGTGCCGGTGCCGAAGCGGAGGACGACGTCGTCGACCTGCAGTCCGGCCTTGTCGGCGGGTCCACCGGGCTGCACCTCGGTGAGGAGAACACCGGCCTCGTGCTCCTCCCCCGCGACGCCGATGAACGGATCCCCCTTGCGGGCACCGGGCTGTCGCGATCCGCCCCAGGCCTCGCCAGCCGCCAGTCGCGGCCACGTGTCGCGGAAGGTGTCGACGGGGACGCAGACGTTTTCGGTCACGGAGTCGCCGATGCGGCTGTTGATGCCGATGACGCGGGCCCGGGCGTCGAACAGCGGACCTCCGGAGTCGCCGCCGACGAGCATGCAGTCGGTGACGATGCCGCCGGGTTTGTTGACGAGGATGCGGCCGACCCTGATCGGCGCGGTGCGGCCGGGCTGGAAGCCACCGGGGTGACCGACCGCGACGCACCACGTCCCCAGGGCGAGCCCCTGCGAACGACCGATTTCGGCGTGGGGCCATTTCTCCTCGCCGTCGATCTTGATGAGGCCGGAATCGATCCCCATGTTGGCCCCGAGCGTCTTGCCGGGGACGCGCCGGCCGTCCTGCAGGACGATCGTGACCTTCCTGCCGGGCTTGCCGGACACGTGCCCGGCGGTGAGGACGAACCCGTCCTCCGAGACGATGACGCCGCTCCCGGAACCACCTCCCAACTCCACGCCCACCGTGCAGGGGAGGACGGCGGCGGAAACCTTTCGCAGCCGCTCTTCGAGAACGCGGAGATCCTCCTTCGAGGCCGGGGCCGCCCGCCCCGTGAACAGCTTCTCGGCGTGGTCGTCCAGAGGAGGTAGCGTGATCGGGGGCGTCGACGACTGCGGCGGGCCGGCCTGCGGCGGGGCGGACGTGACGTCACCCGCGGCCCGGGCCGGCGGCAGCACGAGAAGCAGCAGCGCGCCGCACCAGCCGGGCCACAGGCGGGTCGATTCGCGTCGCGACTGGGGCATCGCATGCCTCGCTGGAACTGGCTTGTGAGACCGGGTTATCCGGCCGTGCGGCCGCAACCGGACAAAGTCTATCCGCTGGACGGCCGCGGCCGGATGCACGGAGCCGGTCCGGGGATTTCGCAAGGCCGGCGGGCTGGGTGGCCCCGGCGGTCGGCCTGCAGTTTCCGCCGTGACTTCGGCCCGCCGGCGGGCAGGCTACACTGCCACCGTGAAGGTCAGTCTGTTCATTCCCTGCTTCGTGGACCAGCTCGTGCCCCGGGTCGGCCTCGCCGTGGCCACGGTGCTCGAACGCCTCGGGCACACCTGCGAGTTTCGCACCGCCCAGACCTGCTGCGGCCAGCCGAGCTTCAACTCCGGCTTCTGGGACGAGGCCCGCCAGGTCGCCCGGCACGCCCTCGACGTCTTCGCCGGGGCCGAAGCGGTCGTCGGGCCGAGCGGGTCGTGCGTGGCGATGCTCCGCGTCTTCTATCCGCAACTCCTCGCCGGCACGCCGCAGGAGCAGGCGGCCAAGGACCTGGCGGAGCGGACCTACGAGTTCGGCGAGTTCCTCGTCCGTCGGCTCGGCGTCGAGGACATCGGCGCCCGCTTCCCGCACCGCGTCACCTACCACGACGGCTGCCACGGCCTGCGCGAGCTGCGGGTCCGCGAGGAGCCGCGCCGGCTGTTGCGGGCGGTCCGCGACCTGGAGCTCGTCGAGTGCGACGAGCCGGAAAGCTGCTGTGGCTTCGGCGGCCTGTTCAGCGTCAAGTTTCCCATGATCTCCACGGCCATGGCCGAGGTGAAGGGTTCGTCGCTGGCCCGCACCGAGTGCGACTACATCGTGTCGAGCGACCCGTCGTGCCAGCTGCAGCTCGACGGCTGGCTGTCGCGGCAGGGGAAGAAGCCGCGGACGATCCACCTCGCCGAGGTGCTGGCAGGAGGCGAATTCGTCGCCGGAGGCGGGCCATGAGCACAGAGCAGGCTTCCTCACCAGCCCACGCCGGGCATCACCACGTCCCGGCCGGGCCCGCCAAGCAGCAGTTTCTCCACGACGCCGCCGAGCATGTCCGCGACACGGCCCACCGGGCCTTCGTCCGCAAGGCGCTCGGCGGCTACTACGCCACCCGCGACGCGCAGAAGGCGCGGTATCGCGACTGGGAACAGGCCCGCGACGCCGCCAGCCTCGCCAAGTGGTCGGCCGTGAACCGGCTCGACGAGCTCCTCCCCCGGTTCGTCAACGCCTTCACCGCCAACGGCGGGCAGGTGCACTGGGCGCGGACGGCCGAGGAGGCGCGGACGATCGTCCTCGGGCTCGTCCGGGCGGCAAAGGGGAAGGCCGTCATCAAGAGCAAGTGCATGACCAGCGAGGAGGTCGGGCTCAACGCGGCGCTCGAGAAGGACGGCTTCGGCGTCGTCGAGAGCGACCTCGGGGAATTCATCCAGCAGCTCCGCGGTGAGCCGCCGTATCACTTCGTCTTCCCCTGCATGCACGTCCGGCGCGACGAGATCAGCGCCCTGTTCACCCGGCATCTGGCCACGCCGCCGACCGACAGCCCCGAGGAGCTGACGATGATCGCCCGGCGGCACATGCGGCAGCTGTACGTCGACGCCGACGTGGGGATCACCGGCGCGAACTTTCTCGTCGCCGAGACCGGCCAGATCTCGATCACCGAGAACGAGGGGAACGCCCGGCTCACGGCGGCCCTGCCCCGCATGCACATCGCGCTGGTGGGGATCGAGAAGGTCGTGGAGCGGCTCGACGACCTCGCGGTCCTCCTGCCGATGCTCGCCACCGCCGGCACCGGCCAGCCGCTGACCTGCTACAACACGCTCTACTCCGGCCCGCGGCAGGCGGGGGAGTGCGACGGCCCCGAGGAGATGCACGTCGTCCTCCTCGACAACTCGCGAACGGCGATCCTCGCCGACCCCGAGCAGCGCGACAGCCTGCAGTGCATTCGCTGCGGCGCCTGCCTCAACGTCTGCCCGATCTTCAAGAACGTCGGCGGCTTCACCTACGGCACGACCTACCAGGGACCGATCGGGTCCGTGATCACGCCCCATCTGCGCGGGCTCGCCGACTGGAATCACCTCTCGCAGGCGAGCTCGCTGTGCGGTGCCTGCACCGACGCCTGTCCGGTGCGGATCGACATCCACCACCACCTGCTTCAAAACCGGCGCAACGCCGCCCGCACGGCGCCCGGGCGGCTGGAAAAAATCGGCCACCGGCTGTTCGCCTTCGCCGCCCGCCGGCCGCGGCTCTTTGCATCCGGCGGCTGGCTGTTTCGGCGGCTGTTCTCCCTGCTCCTGTGGCTCCGGCCGCCGGGCCTGCGGGCCTGGCTGGCGACCCGAGACCTGCCGCCGGCCCCCGCCCGGAGTTTTCGGGCGGCGTGGAGGACGCGGACGTGAGCCGGCGCGACGACGACTCCGCCGCCGCCGTGATCCTGGCCCGCGTGCGCGAGGCCCTGCAGCTGCCGGCGCCGCCACCTCATCTGCGGTCGCATGACGCGGAGCCGACCCGCCCCGGAACGCTGCCGATCCTGCCCGCCGAAGCGGGCCGACCGTGGCTGCCCGACGGCGGCGAGACGCCCGAGGAGCAGCGTCGGATCCTCGCCGACAATCTCACGCGGCTGCGGGCCGAGTTCATCCACGTGGCCGACACCGCGGCGGCCGCGGCGTTCCTGGCCGAGCGGGCGCGCGAGCGGGGCTGGCGCCGAATCGCCGTCCACGCCGATCCGCTTGTCGCCGCGGCGACCGCGACCGTCGGGGGCCAGCTGCATCCCGTCGACGCCGGCTCGTTCGACAAGCATGCCCTGGAGGCCTGTGACGCGGGCATCACGGCCTGCGAGGCGCTCGTCTCCCAGACCGGCTCGGTGCTGGTGTCGAGCGCGACATGCGGCGGCCGGTCACTTTCCGTCCTGCCCCACGTGCATATCGTCGTCGCCGCGATCGACCAGGTCGTGGGCACGCTCGCCGACGCCTTCGCGCGGGTGCGGCAGCGGTATGGCGGCCGACTGCCGAGCATGCTCTCGTTCATCACCGGCCCGAGCCGCACCGGCGACATCGAACGGATCCTGGTCCTCGGGGCCCACGGGCCGAAGGAACTGGTCGTGATCCTCGTGGGCTGAGCCGCTCCGATCCGCGGCGCAGCGACGATGCCCAGCCCGAAGACCGCTCGCGGCCCGTCGCCGCTTGCGAAATTCTCGGCGACCGACCTATCCTGGCGGCCGAAGCTCGCATGGCCTCGACGTTCGTCTCGGAAGAGTTGTGCACGGCCCTGCCCTGGGATTCCGCATTCTGGGGCTATCCCCTCGCGCGGCTCAACGCGCCGACGCTGACGGAGGAGCGGGTGCAGCAGGCCCTCGCCTGGTGTCGCCGGCACTCCATCCGCTGCCTGACCTTCGCCGCCTGTGGAACCTGCCCGCAGACGCTGGCGGTCGCCGCGGCCGCAGGCTTCCGCTTCGTCGACGTGCGCGTAGAACTGGAGCGGCCCGTTCAGCCCTGCCCGGCCGGCGACGCGGCCGTTCGACCGGCGCGGCCCGGCGATCGGGATGCCTTGTGCCGTCTGGCCAGGACCGCCCACCGCGACACCCGGTTCTTCAAGGACGGTTCCTTCGCGCGGTCGCGGGCCGAGGATCTCTACGCGACCTGGATCTGCCGCGACCTCGACGCCCACGTCGTGCTCGTCTGGGCCGCGCCGGGAGAGCCACATGGCATCGGCGGCTATGTCTCCTGCGCGGCCGGCGCCGACGCCGCCACCGGCCGCATCAGCCTGCTTGCGGTCGATCCATGGCTGCGGGGCAGGGGGATCGGACGCAGCCTGGTGACCGCCGCGGTCGCGCATGTCGCACGGCTCGGAGCCGACACGGTGGCCGTCGCGACGCAGGCGACGAACGTGGCCGCCCTGCGGCTCTACGAGCGGGCAGGCTTCCGGGCGGCCGGCGCCCTGGTCTGGTTCCACAAGTGGTTCGAGTAGCCGCCGTTCACCTCACCGGGCCACGACCATGAACCCTGCCGTCGGGATCCCGTTCAATCGCTCGACCCTGCAGGGGAGGGAACTGGAATACATCGGCGACACGATCCGCATCGGCCAGGTGGCGGGCGACCAGACCTACTCGCGGAAATGCCAAGAGTTGCTTCGCCATGCGCTGCAGGTCCCGTCCGTGCTGGTGACGACGTCCTGCACGCACGCCCTGGAAATGGCCGCCCTGCTCCTGGACATCGGCCCCGGCGACGAGGTGATCGTCCCGTCGTTCACCTTCGTGTCGACGGCAAACGCCTTCGTGCTCCGCGGCGCGCGGCCCGTCTTCTGCGACATCCGCCCCGACACGCTCAACATCGACGAGGCCGTGATCGAGCGGGCCGTCACGCCGCGGACGAAGGCCGTGGTGCCGGTGCACTACGCGGGGGTCGGGTGCGAGATGGACGCGATCCAGGCGATCGCCGGCCGCCACGGGCTGGCCGTCGTGGAGGACAACGCCCACGGCCTCTTTGGCCGCTATCGCGGCCGGCTGCTCGGCAGCTTCGGCGCGTTCGCGGCCCTGAGCTTCCACGAGACGAAGAACATCACCTGCGGCGAGGGGGGCGGCCTCGTCGTCAACGAGGAGCGGTTCATCGAACGGGCGGAGATCGTCCGGGAGAAGGGAACGAATCGGGCCCGCTTCTACCGCGGCCAGATCGACAAATACTCCTGGGTCGACGTCGGGTCGAGCTACACGATGAGCGACGTGCTCGCGGCCTTCCTCTACGGGCAGCTCGAGCAGTGGCGGGCGATCCAGGCGCGCCGGGCCGCGATCTGGAGACGGTATCAGCAGGATCTCGCCTCGTGGGCGGATGGGGCCGGCATCGGCAGGCCCGTCGTGCCCCCGCACTGCGAGCCCGCCTTCCACATGTATCAACTGCTCATGCCCGACCTCGCCACGCGGACGCGGTTCATCGCCGCACTCGCGGCGCAGGGCATCATGGCCGTGTTCCACTACCTGCCCTTGCACCTCGGGGAGTATGCCCGCCGCTGGGGCGGCAAGCCCGGCGACTGCCCCGTGACGGAATCGGTCGCCGAACGCCTGGTGCGGCTGCCGTTCTACACGGGCATGACGGATGACGAGCAGTCCCGGGTGATCGACGCGGTCGCGGCCTTCAGCCCGTAGCGCTGCTCTTGGATGCGCGTCAGGCCGCGGCATGACCTCGTCCGTGCCCGCCCCTTGCCGGCGGTTGGGCGAGCCTTTCCGGAGCGCCTTCAGGACAGGCTGCCGACCAGCCCGCCGAAGACGGCGACCGCCCGTTCGCGATAAGCCTCCCAGCCGAAGTCAGCGAGCGCGTGAATCCGGGCGGCCTCCCCCAGGCGGCGACTGAACGCCAGATCGTCGATGAGCCGCTCGATCTGCCGCTCCCAGGCTCCGGCATCGGCCGCGAACAGGCCGGTGTGCTCGGCAACGATCGCCTCCCGCAGCGGCTCGGTCGGCGCGGCCACCGTGGGCAGGCCGACCGCCGCGGCGAACAGGCACCGGACCGCGCTTTTGGCCTCGCAGAAACGGTTGCCGGCTTCGAGAGGCGCAAGGTTCACGTCGCAGCGGGCGACCTCGGCGAAGACCTGCGGGAGCGGCACGACGGGACGGCTCTCGATCCGGTCGGCGAATGGCCGCAGGACCGGATAGAGTCCGGCATCGATGTGCCCCACCAGGACGAGCAACGGCTCGGGCCTCCGGGCGAAGAGCCGGGCGATGCCTTCGGCCGCAACGGCGAAGTCGCGGTCGTGCGAGGGCGTGCCGCTGGCGAACACGAGCCGCGGCCGGCCGTCGGACGCGGAGACGCGGGAGACGGCCCCCACGGCCTCCGCCGCGGCCGCCTCCAGCGCCGGCCCCAGCGCGTTGGCGAGCACCCGGGTGCGGCCCACGTGCAGGCCCGCCGCGGCGGCCAGGGGCCGCGTGCTCAGCACTGCTGCGTCGCACCGTTCGAGCAGCGTTCGTTGGCCGGACGCCGCGGCGACGAAGCGGATGCGGTCGTGCTCCGGCATGGCCGCCAGCACGGCGATGCTCCCATCGGCCATCAGGGCCGGGTCGAAGATCAGGTCGTCCACGTCGTAGACCAGCGGCCTTCCCCGACGCCGGCAGCGGTCGGCGACCTCGGCCAGGCAATCGCTCCACGGCGCCCGAAACACGACGACGACATCCGCATCGTCGGCCCGCGCGGCAGCCTGCGGATCATTCGCCGGAAGCCAGTCCGCCTGCCAGCCGGCCGCCCGCAGGGCCGCCAGCGGATGCTCGACGCGGTACACGTGGCCCACCGACGTCGGCACGCCCGACAGGAAGAGCGCCCTGCGTCCGGCGGCTGGCCGGCCGGCCGGCGGCAGCCGCGCGAGCGACCCGAGGATCGCCGTCGCCCACGGATCCTCCGCGGCGAGCGGACCGAGTCCGGCCCGGAGCGGAGCGTAGGCGGCGACGAGCCGGTCGAGCGACGGGGCGAGGGCATCGCAGGCGGCTGCAGCGGGCCCGGCTGCTGTCGCGCGGCAGTCGGCCCGGAAAGCCTCCATGAGCATGGCGGCCGGCGGCGGCAGCGATGACGTTCGGTCGACGGGGCCCGCGTCCGACCGTTGGCGGCGCAACGACGGATCGAGAAACGAGTCGACTGCGGCCACAGCGGCCTCGTGCGGCGGGGGCAGCAGGCCGGCCGCGACGAGCGGCGCCACGGCCGTTCTCCAGTCGGAGATCAGTTCGCGGTACTCGATGGCGTGCCGGGGCAGATCCCGCGAATGCCGCTCGGCATCGATCATGTGCCGCAGCCAGAGGAGCACGCCGCGGTCCGGCGCCACGATCGCCGCGGGACGAAACTCCGGCACGGCCGCCCGCGCGGCCAACGAGCGGGCGACCTCCAGCGGATCACGAAACAGGAGTACGGCGTGCGGATCGACCCCGGCCGTGTCGAAGACGCCCAGCCAGAACGGCAGCAGGCGGCAGATCCGCGGGTCCTTGCAGGCAAAACTGCCCCCCCCCGGAAACTCCTCGGCGAGGAGCCGGGCCGCCTCGGCGCGGTCCGCCGCACGTGCCGGATCGCGGAACCACGCCGCCGGGATCGCCGCCGCATCGTCCCAGCGCGTGCCCGCCGATTCGAGCAGCCGATTGTTGAACCGGGCGATCCGCCGCGACTCCCAGTAGCCGAGCGGGTTGTCGGCGACCGCTGGCATGGCGTCCCTGGGCAGCGTCGCCCCGAGCAGTCCGAGCAGTCCCGTCAGCGCCGAGGTTCCGCTGCGGTGCATGCCCAACACGAGGATGCAGCGACGGCTCACCGGCAACTCCCGCGTGGCGGCCACCGGCCCGGGAAAGAATCGACGACGGTGACCGTGGCAAGGTCCATGGGACAGGATGCTCCAGCAGGGCCGACGGGGCCGAACGTCGCCTATCATATCGCCCGGCACGCCCGTTCCCGTTGCGCCGATCCAGCCCCCATGAACACCCTTCCGCTTTCCGTCATCGTCGCGTTTCACGACATGCGTCGCGAGGCGGTCCGCACCCTGTTCACGCTCTCGAGCGGATACCAGCGGGGCGTGGCCCCGGACGACTACGAGGTGATCGCGGTCGACGTGGGATCGGAGCCGCCCCTCGACGAGGCCGTCGTCCGCGCCCAGGGGAGCGGCTTTCGCCTGCTGCGGTTTCCGCGCACGCCCTCGCCGGCCGCGGCCATCAACGCGGCGGTCCGGGAGAGCCGCGGGTCGGCCGTGATGGCCTGCATCGACGGCGCGCGGATGCTGTCGCCGGGCATCCTTCGGCTCACGCTGGCGGCACTGCGCGGCTTCGCCGATCCGCTCGTCGCCACCGCCTCCTGGCACCTCGGGCCGAAGGTGCAGAACGAATCGATGCTCGAAGGCTACGACCAGGCGGCCGAGGACATGCTCCTCGACACGATCGACTGGCGTGGCGACGGCTACCGACTGTTTCGCATCTCCTGCCTGGCCCAGTCGAGCCGGGCCGGCTGGCTGGGGCCGCTCGCCGAAAGCAACTGCGTCGCCATGCGCCGCGCGGCCTGGGAGCGGCTCGACGGCTACGACGAGCAGTTCGCGTCACCCGGCGGCGGCCTCGTGAACCCCGACTTCTACCGCCGGGCCTGCGACCTGCTCGGTCCCCCGGTGATGCTCCTCGGCGAGGGCACCTTCCACCAGTTCCATGGCGGCGTCGCCACCAACGCGCCTCGTGCCCACCGCCCCGTGCGGCCGATGCTGGCGGAGTACGTCGCCATCCGCGGCAGGCCGTTCGTCGCTCCGCCGGAGCCGCCGATCCTGTTCGGCGGCCTCGCGGCGGATGCGGTGCGATGGCTCGACGAATCGCTGCAGCAGTGCGAAGCCCCCGACCCCGGCGGCCAGTAGCGCCGGCCGGCGGCGTTCGCGGAGGAGAAGCCGGGCACGGTTTTTTCCGCGCGACCAGCGGTCAGTTCATGGCCGGCCGTCGTGCCGGCGGCTTGGCCGCCGGAGACGGGCCGCGGTACGATGACGCCGACGGCGCCGAGCGGCGTCGGCCTCGCGGGCGGCCCTCGGCATCTTGAACCACGCCTCCACCACTCCGCCGACATCGACCGGCCCGCCGCGGGCGGTCGCGATCCTCGGCATGCACCGCAGCGGCACGAGCCTGCTGGCGGGCACGCTCCAGGAGTGCGGCCTCGACCTGGGTGAGGTCAATACCTCGGCGCCCGCCAACCGCAAGGGCAACCGGGAGTCGTGGCTCTTGACCGCGCTCCACGAGGACCTGCTCCGCGCGGCCGGCGGCGGGTGGGACGCGCCCCCGGAGCGGCCCGTGTCGTGGGGGCCGCTGCACCGCAAGATCCGTGACCTCTACATCGGGCAGTTCGCCGCCAGTCCCATCTGGGGATTCAAGGATCCACGACTGCTCTTCTGCCTCGAGGGCTGGCTCGAGGTCCTGCCCGGCCTGGAACTCGTCGGCGTCTTTCGCCACCCGCTCGAAGTCGCCCGGTCGCTCGTGCGGCGAACGCCCGCCCGGTTCACACCGGACAAGGCGCTCGGTCTCTGGCTGGCGCACAACCGCCGGCTGATCGCCTGGCAGGAACGGATCGCCTGCCCGCTGCTCGAATACGGCGACGACGGCGGCGCGTTCAACGCGCGGGCCGTCGCCCTCGCCCGCCGGCTCGGGTTGCCCCGCGCCGCGGACGCCGCCGCGTTGACCTTCTTCGACGCCAGCCTGCGTCATGAACGGGCCGACGACGCGGCGTTGCCTGCCGAGGTGGCCGCGACCTACGCACGGCTCGGGCAACTCGCCGCGACGTGGGAGTGAGCATGGCCAGGCTCACGGTCGAGGCGCCGTTCGATCTCGTGCACGTCGGCAAGTGCGGCGGCAGCAGCATCGTCGCCGAGTTGCGCAGTCGCGGCTTTCAGTTCGAACACTTCCACATGCGGCGGCCCCCGGCCGCCGCGGACCGCCGCTACGTGGTGCTCGTCCGCGACCCCGTGTCCCGGTTCGTGTCGGCCTTCAACTGGCGCTGCCACCTGCTGGAAAACGAGCTGCTGCCCGCCGCCCGCACGCAGGATCCGATCGCCCGCCTGCGGCACCGGACGGAACGGGAGTTCCTGGCGCACTTCGAGGACGTGAACGCATTCGCCGAGCGGCTCGTGCAGACCGGGGAGCACGAGGTCTCGGCGCTGGCCACGCTCATGCAACTCGTCGGCCACGTGCCACAGGGTTTCGTCTGGTATCTCGACGACCTGCTCGACGGGATCGAGCCCTCCCAACTGGCCGCGGTGATCGCCACCGAGCGGCTGGCGGATGATTTCGAGGCGGTGTTCGGTTTTCGCCCGGTCGCCGAGCGCAACCGCCACTACGGCTCGCGCGGCACGGCCTTGTCGCCGCAGGGACGGGCCAATCTGGCCCGGGAGTTCGCGGCCGAGTATCGCACGCTCGACCGGCTTGCCGACCTTGCCCGACGGGCTGGCACGCCGATGTCGATGACCTACGATCCCGTTCGCGGCGCCGTTGCGGTCTGACCGGCAGAACCGGGCTCACCCAGGCCGCAGACCGGTGATCGAGTGGGCGAGGAATGGGGCCGCCTGGGGCGGCAGGCAGCCGAGGAAGACGGCCTCCCGGTCGGGCGGTGCAAAATCGACGCCCCGGATCGACGAATACTCCGCGGCGAACGTGGCGAACGGATGCCGTGCGAGCGGCACGTTGGTCGCCACGCCTCCGTGTACCTGATGAAACGTGCCCTCGCCCATCAGGAGCACGAGGGCTCCCGCCCGGTCGCAGGCCCGGCGGTAGAAGTCGAGGTTCACCAGGCCACCGCCGGGCGCCGCGAAGCGTTCATCGAGACCGCCGAGCGCATCCCACGCTCCCCGTGGCACAGCCAGGCAATTGCTCTCGCCGAGGGGCCGAAACCAGCCGGCTGCGGACGAGCCGGCCAACGTCGCGATGCGAAACAGTTCATAGCCGTCGCCCCGCCAGTCGACGGTCGCCAGCAGCCGGTCCTCGGCCGCCTGGTCGTAGCCTTCGAGGATCGATTCGTTCTGCACCTTGGGCCCGAGGTGCCAGGCCAGGGTCGCCACCAGCGGATCGGCGAACGCCCGCAGGCCGGCGAGCAGCCCGGCGACGATCCCGGGAGAGAGCATCCGGGCCCCGTCGATGCAGACGGCGATCGCGTCGCCTGCGGCCTGGCGGGCGGCCGCGTTGACGGCCGCGGCCGGCGACGGGGCGGGGGGTGTCCGCACGAGCCGGGCGTTGGGGCAGCGGCGGGCGACGAACCCGGTGTCGAGCGGCGTGGCCGAGCCGGCATCGACGGCGATCACCTCGTAGTCGTCCGGCACAACGCCCCGCTGGTAGCCGGGGGAGAGCGTCACCAGGGTCCGGTCGGCCTCGCGGTGCATGTCGTGGAAGACGACGACCACGGAGAGCGTTGGGCGGATCATGGCGGCTGGCGGCTTCCCTGAGGTGGCAACTTCGAACGGCCAGCATAGCGAAGCGACACCGGCCGTCGCGGCCGCGCAGTTCACGCTTCTGACAAGAAGAAGAGACCGAGGTCGCCCCGGGCGTGCTGCTTCGCCCACAGCCCTCCGTCCGCCGGTGCCGCGACGTCGAGGGCCTGGCCGAGATCGAAGAATCTCAGCCGGGCGTCGGCCGGCAGGAGCCGGCGGCGGGCATCGAGGAGAAACATGCCGAGCGCCGCGGAGAAGACCGCCGACTGCGTGATCACGAGCAGCCGGCCGTCGGCGGCAAGTCGGCCCAGCACGTGCCGGGCCGTGGCGTCGAGACACGGCGCCCACGACTCGTGGATCGTCTTCGGCGGGACGATGAGCGTTTCCTGCGGGATGGCCACGTCGGCCAGCCGTATGCCCGCCAGGTGTGGTGGCACCACGAACAGCACCCGCTCGGATCTGGCGGCCGCCCACGCCAGCGTCGTTCGCAGGCCGCCCGTCGCCAGCCCCTGCTTGGGGAAACTCCCGTCGCAAAAGTCCGGCCGGCATCCCGGCGCGAGCGTCTGCCACCAGGCGGCCATGCCGATCGCCGCCCCGATCATGACAAGTTGCTGCCGCGGCGGCCGGCCGGCGAAGCCGGCGAGGACGTCGCCATGGGGATGGGTCCCGTTGTCGAGGCTGACGCCGAAATGCAGTCCCTGAAAACGGAGCCGCTCACCTTCCGGCCGGGCGACTCGGCCGATCGCCGTCACGAGGAAGTCGAGGAAACCGGATTCGACATAGCGGTCGCGAAACCGTGCCGACTCGGTGACCCGCATCCGCTCCGGGTCGGGGGGGGCGAACATCCAGTAGATGTGTTCCCAGAGCCCGTGGTTGATCTTCACGTAGCCGAGATCGACGTCACCCAATGCGGTGAAGTCGGGCGGTGCGGCGACGGAGAAACTCGCGGCTGCGAAGGCGGTGAGCGACTCGACCGTGACCCGCGGCGCGATCGCGGCCAGTTCCGCCGCCACCCGTGCCTCACGATCTCGTCGTCGCTGCCAGTACCGCGGCCCTGCTCGGGCGACGAGCCGGGCGTTCGCCGCAGGCCAGTCGTCCATGGCGGGAACCGCCAACGGTTCGTCAGGCGACGCATCGAGGGTGTCGGCGAGGAATTCGGCGACGACGTCTTCGAATCCGGACGGCGCCGGTGGCACGGATGTCGGCGGCACTTGAAGGCAGGCGGGAGAAGAGGTGCCCTGACCGCCCGGTGAGAGATTCCCCGTGGCTTCGCGGCCGGTCGCGGAGTATATCCCGAATCGGGTGACAGGCGCACCACCGATCAGGCCCGCCACCTTTCCCTGCGCCGACACCCGCGTTCCCCGGCCGCCAGGGACCTCCCGTGACGTCACCCAGGCCGGAGGGCAGAATTCGTCCATGGACTTCCGCGCCGCTTCGTCCGCTGCCGACCTACGCTCCGCCGAACCCTGGCCGCCGGGCCGGATCCTGGTCACGGCATCGACCTTCAACGAGCGCGAGAACGTCGCCGCGCTGATCGACCGCGTGCTGGCGGCGCGGGACGACCTGCAACTGCTCGTGATCGACGACGACTCGCCCGACGGTACCGGGCGGATCGCGCTCGAGAAGGCGGCCGCCGAACCGCGGCTGCACGTCCTCGTCCGCCGCGGACGCCGCGGCCTCGGGGCCGCGATCCTCGAAGGGCTCGACGAGGCCCGCCGACGCGGCTTCGAGATCGCCGTCTACATGGACGCCGACCTGAGCCACGACCCCGACGACGTGCCCCGGCTCCTGGCGGCGCTCGAGCCGGTCGGGGGCCGGCCTGCGGATCTCGCCATCGGCTCGCGCCGCGTCCCCGGGGGACGCACCGTCGGCTGGCCGCTTTCCCGGCACGTCGTCAGCCGGCTGGTCTGCTGGTTCACCCGTTGGGTGCTCTGGGTGCCGGTCCACGACGGCTCAGGCGGGTTTCGTGCCCTGCGGCTCGCGATTCTCGATCGCATCCAGCCTCCGCGGGCCCACGGCTACGCCTTCCAGGAGGAACTCCTCTGGCTGCTGCATCGCTCCGGTGCCCGGATCATCGAGGTGCCGATCACGTTCGTCGACCGCACGCACGGGTCGAGCAAGGCCGACTTCGCCGAGACGCGTCGCAGCATCGGCGACCTCCTGCGGATCGCCCGGCAGGTCTGGCTGGGCTGAGGGTGGCGGCGGCGTCCGGCCTGGCTATCCGCTTGCCCTTGGGGCGCACTACACTCCCCCGTGACTCCTCCTGACGCGGTGATGCACACCATTCCGCGACGTCATCCGGCCGGCCGGCCGCCTCGCTCGTTCGCTGCAGGACACTTCCCTCACAACGCCATGCGGTTAGCAGACTTCATTTGCGCCGGGGCACAAAAAGCGGGTACCACGTGGCTCTATGCCCAGCTCCGCGAACATCCCCAGGTCTACATGCGAACGAAGGAACTGAACTTCTTCTATCGCGACCTCCCGACGACATGGTATGCCGAGCAGTTTGCCGGAGCCTCGGCCGGTCAGGCATGCGGTGACATTTCGCCGAACTACGCGGCGTTTGCCGGGCTGGCGGAGTCGATCTACCAAACCTGCCCTGAGGCCCGCGTGATCCACGTGCTCCGAAATCCGGTGGAGCGGGCTTTTTCGCAATGGAAAATGGCGCGGCACATCGGCAACATCCCGGCTGCCATGCCCTTCCTGGAGGCGTTCCACGGCAACCTCCAGAAGATGCGCAGACGCGGGGAATACGCGCCGATTCTCCGGGAATACGCCCGCCATTATCCGCTCGGGCAGCGTCTTGCCGTGTTCTGGTACGACGACATCCGCAGCCGACCGGCGGAACTGCTTCGCGACCTCATGGCGTTCCTCGGCATTGATACGAACTGGCGGCCAAACGATGTGCGGTCCGTGGTCGGACAAAGCCCGAGTCCGGCGATCCTCGCGGCTGCCGACGCTGCGGAAGTGGCCGCATATTATGCCCCCTTCGATCGGGAACTCTGCGATTTGCTGCGCGTGAAGTCGCTGCCCTGGTTCACTTCGTGAGCCTGCGCGGCGGTCCCGGCGCGCGGCCCGCGGCCGCGGTCACAGCCCCTCGAGTCGCCCGGTGCTGTCGCCGAGCCGCTCCACCGGCGCTCCCATCCGGTCGAGCATGCTGAGCCACAGATTGCACAGCGGTGGATCGCCGCCGAAGCGGATGTGGCGGCCGGGATTGAGCCCGCCGCCGCGGCCGGCGAGCACGATCGGCAGGTCGTCGACGCTGTGGGTTTGCCCGTTCTTGAGACCGCCCCCGTAGGCGATCATGCAGTTGTCGAGCAGGTTTCCCTCCCCCTCCTTCACCGCCTTCAACTTCTCGAGCAGGGCGGCGAACTGGGCGACATGATGGCGGTTGACCTTGCTGTACCCGTCCTCCCCTTCCTTGGGCTTGCCGGTGTGCGAAATGCCGTGGTGGTCGGCGACGCCGACCTCGGGAAAATTCGTGACGTGATCGAATTCGTGCATGAACAGGAACGTGCAGATCCGCGTGCTGTCTGTCTGGAATGCCAGCACCAGGAGGTCGCTGAGCAATTGGATGAATGCCGTCCAGTTCCTCCGGCTGTCCATCGGTTCCGGAACCGCCGTCGCGGCGGGCTTCTCGGGCACGGCCCAGCGGCCGGAGCGGTCGATCCGCTCTTCGACGTCACGGATCGACGTGAAGTATTCGTCGAGTTTCCGCCTGTCGTCGCTCGACACCAACGGCCGCAGCGTCTTCGCCTCTTCCTTGACGAAATCGAGGATGCTGCGCCGGCCATCGGCCGCGTCGCGACTGCCGCCCGACGGAGTGAACAACCGCTGGAACACGCCCCGTGGCTGCGTCAGGGGCTGAACGGGGGTCACCGCATTTCGCCAGGAAAGATTCGCGTACCAGGCGCCGTAGCCGTATTCATTGTGGCCGCCGTGTGGTGCCATGGAGAGCGCGGGAAGTCGGGTGCGCTCACCGATGCGGCTGGCGGCGATCTGATCGGCGGACACGCCCAGACGGGCCTCGGCACGCAGGCCGGTTGCGGGGCAGACGCCGGTGAGGAACGACGCCTGCGGTCGAATGTGAGCCGCCAGATCCTTGGCGGTCGAAGCCCTGTTCGACAGGCCGCCGATCACGCTGACGTCCCCGCGCAGTCCTGCCAGCGGCTCGAGGATCGGCGACAGCTTCTCCGGAAGCGGGCCCGTCTCCGGCAGATTCCAGTCCTCGACCCGCACGCCGTTTCCGACGTACAGCATCGCCATGCGGACGGGGTGCTGCGCCGTCGTGCCCGCTCCGGCTTCCGCGGTCATCGCCTCCAGCCAGGGTAGGCCGACAGCCGCCCCCACGCCCCTGAGGAGCGTCCGGCGGGACAGCGGCCTGCGAGCCACGACGTTCATGGACCGGTCTCCTTCTCGTTGGTCGATCGACGCATCTGAAACGGATCGCTCTGCACGATCGCCAGAATCAGGGCGTGCGGGCGATGGTCCTGTTTCTCGGCGCGGGCCACGATCTCGTCGATGGCCGGCAGGTCATGGAACTCGAGCCGCCGGCCGATGGCGTACGTGAGCAGTTTCTCCACCAGCGACCGGGCGAACAACGACTTCCTCTCGAGGAGGATTTTCTTCAGGCCCGCCACGCCGTCGATCGCCGTGCCATCGGGAAGCACGGCCCGGGCATCGACGGGCTCCGTGCCGATGGTGGCCCGGAACTGTCCGATTGCGTCGTAGTGCTCGAAGGCAAACCCGATCGGGTCGATGCGGGCATGGCAGGCCGCGCAGTCGGCACGGGCCCGATGCTCCTCCAGCGACTGCCGCACCGACATGGCCGCGGGCCTGCCAGTCTGCGCCGGCTTCTCCTCGAGGGCGGGCACGTCGGCGGGGGGCGGCGGCGGCGGCGTGCCGAGAAGCCGGTCGAGCACCCACGCCCCGCGTTTCACCGGCGAAGTCCGCTTCGCCGTGGACGTCAGCGTGAGCACGCTGGCGTGCGTCAGCAGGCCGCCGCGGCCGGCCGGCCCGACCGAGACGCGGACGAACTCGTCCTCCGGAATCGGCGCGCCGGGGTCGGCCGGCGCGCCGGCAGGCGCACCGGCCGGATCGCGCAGTGGATTCCCCTTCGTGTCGCGGATGTTGTAGTGCTCGGCGAGACGGCGGTCGAGGAAGCTGAAGTCGCAGTCGAGCAGCGTGAAGATGCTCATGTCGTCGCGGATCACGGTCCGCGCCAAGAGCAGCGTCTCGTGCCGCATCGACGCCCGCAGGTCATGCCATTGATTCCGGACCCTGGCGTCGGTGATCTTGAACCTCGGGAAGGTTGCGGGATCGGCCTCGAAGGTCGCCAGCTCGTCCAGCTTCAGCCACTGTGCGACGAAGTTCTCGACGAGACGCTGCGCCCGAGGGTCGGCGAGCATCCGCTCGACCTGGGCCGGTATCACCTGTCGCAACTGCCTCCTGTCGGCGAGGGCGCAGAGCTCATCGTCGGGCAGCGAACTCCAGAGGAAATACGACAGACGCGCGGCCAGTGCATGGTCGTCGATCGGCTCCGGCCCCGCCGTCGCGGAGGGCGTGGCCGGTTCGACGCGAAACAGGAATTTGGGCGAACAGATCGCGGCCTGCATGCCGCGGGCGACGGCCGTCTCCCAGGGCGTGCGGCCGACCTCCGCGAACTCGAGGATCGTATCGCCGTGCTCCGCCGCCCGGTCGAGCCCGATCGCCAGCTGCACCTGCGCCACGAACTCCTCTTTCGTGACGAACGTGGGTGACCCCCGGGCCAGCGACCGCACGCCCTTGAGGACGTCTTCGGGCAGGCTCTTGGCCGCGGCCAGTTTCTTCCAATCGGCTTCCTGGAGCCGATACCGCGGGGTCTGCGCCTCCGTGCGGACGATCCGCAGCAGACGCTCCACTTCCTCGGGCTGCGGGGGTCGGCGATAGGCGCGGCGGGCGAACCGTTCGATCACATGCCGGGATTTTTCCTCTCCCGCCAGTCCCTCCGGAGCAGCCAACAGGGCCGCCTGCATGAGGGGCCGGAGCGGCCCGATCCGATCCAGGTGATGCACGATGACGCCGCTGCGCTCGGCCGGATCGGCCGACTCCTGCGCCGCCGCGCTCAGCCCCGGAAACCGCAGCTGCACGCGGGCCGTTTTGGCTGCCAGCCGCACGGTGGCCGAATGGTCCTGCGGGGTGTCGCCGCATGCACCCGCAAGCACGACCGCGCCGTCCACGAGCAGCTCGAAGGCCGGAGCGTCTTCCGCGACGCAGTGGCCCTGCAGGCGGACGACGATCTGATACTCCCCGAGGCTCGGGACATCCACCACCGCCCCGATGGACTCCGGCCCGCTGCACAGCCGGGCGCCGGCGGGCAGCTGGGGCGCACGGAACTTGGTGTCGATCGGCTCGCCAGCGGCGTTCCGTGCGAGCCGCCCTTGCTTGTCGAGGTGTCGCATTGTGACTTCCGGTCGCAACGCCGTTCCGGTCCCGATTCGGGACCGTGCCGGGGACGAGGGCGGACCGCCGACGATCGCCTGCTTCATGATCAGATCCGCAGCCTCGATGAAGGCGTCCATGTGCACCGGCGAAATCTCCAGGGCATCGGCGATGTTGTCGAAGCCTTCCGAGACGTTGTCGGCCGGCAAAAGGTCGTCGAGCGGGATCATGACGCCGAGCAGGTCACGAATGGTCGCGAGATACTCGTATCGACTCAGCCGGCGCATCACGACCCGCCCGGGGTCGCGGCTGCCCGATCGGGCGTGCCGCGCGAAAACCTCCTTCACGGCCGCGGTGAACCGGCCGACGTCTTCGGCCGCCGGCCGCGGCTCGTCGCCGGGCGGCATCTCCCCACTGGCGACCTTCTCCAGCACCTTCGTCCACGACCGATGCTGCGCCAGGATCGCAGCGTCCGTCGTGAAGCCCTGCAGCGCCAGGCCCGCAGCGGGCTCCTCGACGCCATGGCAGCCGACGCAGTGCCGGGTCACGAACGGCAGGATCACGCCGGTGACGTCCGCGGCATCGCCACCGCGACCAGCCGATGCGCAGGCGGCGACGATGATCGCCACGACGGCAACGCGGAAGATTCGGCCCATGCACCCCTCGGTTTTGGATCGGATCGTCGTTTCCTGCCGGCCGGCTGAAGTTCCCAGGATACAGCAAGACGGAAACCGGTCCGCAAGCTCCTTTCCGGACCCCGAAAACGTCCTGCTCGCCCGCCATCGGGCGGTGCCGGACGCTTTTCACGCGATGCTGGAAAATTTTTCTGTCTGCCCGGGAGCGAATCGGTACTTGGATGGTGAACACGCATGAGCCGACGCCGTCGGCGGCGGGTTCGAATCCAAGAACGAGTCCAGGAACGAGTCCAAGCACGTGTCCCGAAACGGGACACGACAGAAAAGGAGCGATGATCATGAAGATGTTTCGTATGGTCGTGGCGCTGGCGGTGATGGCGGCGATGGCGGCCGCGATGGGAGATGCCCGGGCGGCGGCGAAGACGGACCGGCAGGCCGACGCGGCAGGCATGGAAAAGCAGCCGGCCGAGGCCGCCACCAAGACCGCCACCAAGACCGCGGCCAAGACCGCGGCCAAAAAGGCCTCGCGGCCGACTGCAGCGACGGGTTCGGCCAAGTCCTCGGCCAAGTCGTCCGCAAAGTCTTCCGACAAGGCTACCGCGAAGACCGGTGAGGCGTCCGCCGCCACGAAGGCCAAACGGACGCGGAAGGTGGTCGAGGGCGACAAGCCGCTCGAAGCCGGCAAGAATACGCGGTCGCGGAAAAAGGCCGCCTGACACGACCGCTGCCCGCGGGTCATCCCCCGGAGACCCGCGGGCAGTCTCGGGTTTCCGCCCGCGGCCACACCCCCAACGCACCCTCCGAACACCGCTCGCTGCATGAACGACCCGTCGCTTATCAAGGACATGCTCCGCCACCAGGGGGACTTCATGGCCTACCTGATGGCGATGGTCCGCGACCTCGACGCCGCCGAGGAGATTTTTCAGAACGCGGCCGTCGTGGTCATGCAGCATGCAACCGCCAGCGCGGGCCCGATCCGCGATTTCCGCGCCTGGGCGAAGGAGATCGTGCGCCGGCAGGCGCTCAACTACATTCGCGCCAAAAGCCGGGCCGCACGTTGTCCGCCAACCGAGCCGGAACTCCTCGAGCAGATCGACGTCGCCTTCGATGAAGACTCCACCGACGCGGACCGGAGACAGCGGGAACTCGACGCGCTCCGGGAGTGCGCCGGCCGATTGCCCGAAGTGCAGCGCCGGATGGTCGCGATGCGGTACGAGGGCCGCGCCTCGTTCGACACGATCGGCACCGCGTTGGGGAGGACCGGCGCCGCCGTGCAGCGGGCCCTGTCGCGGACCAGGAGGATGCTTCACGACTGCGTGCAATCCAAGCTGACTCGATCCTCGGGAGTGGCACGATGAACGCGGACGGTGCCGGGCCGCCGGATCGGGAACTCGACGACCTGATCGTGCAGCACCTCGACGGCGGCCTCGATGCGGCCGGCCAGCGGCGGCTCGCCGCGCTCCTCGCCGCGTCGGCAGATGCCCGGCGCACGCTCGCCGGCTACCTGCGGCAGGAAGGGGCGACACTGCGACTGGCCAGCGCCGGTCTGCTGGGCGCCGGCGGCAGAGACGCGGCCGAAGACATGCGGTCGGGTGCGGTGGCCGATGCGACACGCGCGCGACCGGCCCCTCACCATCCGGTCGCGGCCGACGCAGGCAGGCCAGCGGCCAACTGGTCGCGGCCCGCTTTTGCGGCCATCGCGGCCGGACTCCTCATGGCCGCCTTTCTCGTGCGGATGCTGCCCGGCATCCGCGGCCCGGACACGCCCGATGCAGAGTTCGACCGCGTCGCCGACACCTGGCTCGCGGTGCAGCGGGCCGCTACGGCCGACCCGCCGGTGCCGCTGGCCGCATCGGTCACCGGCCCCGCTGACGGCGACGGTGACGGCGTCGATGAGCCCGGCGGCACCCACCCGCCGCGCTGGCTCGTGGCCGCGCTGGCGGACGACGCCGCACATTCAGGAACACCGGACGAAGGCTGAGGCAGAAGAGGCTCGAGCGGGCGGCAAACGAGTGCGGGAAAGGAACGAGGAATGCATTTCACACGTGTCGCGGGCATTGCAATCGCATGGGTGCTGATCACGATCGCGGGCCGGGGTCGGCCGGCCGCGGTCGCCGGAGCGGAACAACCCGTCGCGGAGCCGGCGGCGCGGACCGGCGGCGCCGAGAAGCCGGTGGCGGCCGGCCGGCAGCCTGGGGTTTCAGCCGCGACCGATCCCACCCGCGCGGAGCGGGTCCGAACCTTCGTCCGCGAGTATCAGCCCGAGTTGGCCGATCTGCTCGACCGACTGCAGGACCGCAAGCCCGACGAGTACGCCGCGGCACTGGCGGACCTCGACAAGACCGTGCTTGCGCTCGCGGCCAGCAAGGCGAAGGACGAACGGCTCCACGCGATCGAACTCCGCGTCTGGCAGGCCCGCACGCGGATCGATCTGCTGGTCGCCCGCTGGATGACCGGCTCCAAGAAGAACCGGGCGAAACTCGAGCCCCAACTGCGGGAAGCGCTCGCCGCCGAGATCGACGCCCGCGCGGAACACCTCGCCTACCGCAAGCAGCGGTCGGCGGCCTGGTATGATCGTCAGATCGCGAGGCTGCGCGACACCCGGGATGATCTCGTCGCCGAGCGTCTCGACGACCTGCTCGCCGAGCCGGGTCGCAAGCGGAAGCCGGCCGGCAGGTGAGCGATGCGGGGGCCGGCCGGAGCGTCCGCGCCGGCGACGGCGAGCGTTCGGAGGCACTGGTGACGGTCGAACTTGCGTGCAACGACACGGGGTCGGGAGAGCCGCTCGTGATCCTCCACGGCCTGCTCGGGGCCAAGCGAAACTGGGCCACCGTTGCCAAGGCACTGGCAGGGCAGCGTCGCGTGCTCTGGGCCGACCTGCGAAACCACGGCTCGAGCCCCTGGGACGACGCCCATACCTACCCCGACATGGCCGCCGACGTGGCCCGGCTGGTCGAGACGCGGATCGGCGGCCCGGCCACGGTCCTGGGCCACAGCATGGGGGGCAAGGTGGCGATGCTGCTCGCCCTGACGCGGCCCGAACGCGTGGCCCGGCTCGTCGTCGTCGATATCGCGCCGACGGTGTCACAGCGGGCGCCGCGCGACTTCCTGGCAGCGATGCGCGGCGTGCCGCTGGCGGCGTGCCGCACCCGGGCCGAAGCCGACGCGGCCCTCGCGCAGTCCGTCGCCGACCCGGCCGTCCGCGGATTTCTCATGCAGAACGTGGCCAACGGCCCCGATGGGCTGTCGTGGGGTGTGAACCTCGACGCGCTCGAACGCCATTTCGAGTCGATTCGCGGGTTTCCCACGATTCCCCACGGACGCGCGTATTCCGGGCCCACGCTCTTCATTGCGGGAGGCCGGTCCGACTACATCCGTCCCGAGCACGCGGCCGAGATCGACCGGCTTTTTCCCCGGGCTACGACCGAGACTCTGCCCGCTGCCGGGCACTGGGTGCATGCCGACGCCCCCGCGGAGTTTGTCGCGATCGTGGAGCGGTTTCTGGCGACGACCGCGGCCTATACTGGCCGCCATGAATCAGACCCGCTGCCCCATCTGCCAGGGTGAGACGCACGAGATCCGCGCCAAGCTCGTCTGCCGGACCTGCGGGGCGATCCTCGAGACGTGCTGCGAAGGGGGACCGATGGGCCGCGGCTGCGACCAGCCCCCGGTGCCACCGTCAGAACCGGCACCTTCGGACGTCGGCGAACGACGCTGAGTTTTTCGATCGGCAAAGCACGATCTTCTGACGAGAGTTTGCCGGCGGCGCAAACCCTCCCGGTCGCGGGAACTCAACGGATGGGTTCCTGGCCGGGCGGGATACGGCCGCCGGTGGCCTCTGCCGGGCGCACCGCGGGGAATCCATCGACTGGGGATGGTTTCACGCGGCGCCTGGAACACGTGTTCCCAAAAGGTCGAGAGTTCCCTTTCCCTCTGGAGGTTTCCGTGAAGAAGCGATTGACGTTCAAGTTCCTGCCGTGGGTGGCGGCTGCCGGCGTGTGCGTCGGCGGTGCGTTCGTCCGCGGCGAAGAGCCGGCCGTGCCGAAGGCGGACGGGTCCGTGCTGGTCAACGGTGGCGATGCCGCGGCTGCGGCTCCCTCCGCCGCACCGGCCGCCGATGCCGCCGGCATGCGGACGGTGAAGCGCTGGAAGATGGTGCCCGAGGTCCGCGAGATCGAGGTCACCGAGTGGGGGACCGAGGTCCGCGAGCGTTCCTTCCAGGTCACGAAGAAAGTGCCCCGGATCGAGGAGCGGACGCGGAACTTCACGGTCATGGTGCCGGAGAAGCGGACGAAGACGGTCGACTACACCGTCAACGTCACCGTTCCGGAAACCAAGACCGTGGAGTACAAGGTCAACGTGCCCTACACCGAGCAGGTCGAGAAGTCCTACACGGTGATGGTGCCCGTCAAGGAGGAGAAGACGCGGACGTGGAAGGTGAACGTGCCCTACACCGAGCAGGTCGAGAAGACCTACACGGTGATGGTGCCGGTCAAGGAGGAGCGGACGGCCACCTACAAGGTGAACGTGCCGTACACCGAGCAGATCCAGCAGTCGTTCCAGGTGCAGGTCCCGTACTTCGAGGAGATGACGGGCTTCCGCACGGTCTCGAAGCGCGTGCCGGTCAAGGGCACGAAGACCGTGACCTGCCGGGGCGGACACTGGGTGACCGAGGCCAAGGAGATTTCCGCCAACGGCAAGTATGACGCCGCCGGCAATCCCTGCTGCCCGAAGGTCGTCTGCTGCCGCAAGTGGGTGCCGACGTGCGAGACCAAGGAGATCGAGGTCACCACGTGGAAGACCGAGTGCGAGCAGGTCCCCTTCACCTACAAGGTGAAGAAGTTCCGCTGCGAAGAGCGGAGCCGGACGGTGTGCGTCGCCAAGAGCCGGTGCGAGGAGCGGACCCGCTCATTCTGTGTCACGAAGATGGTTCCGGAGACCCGGACCAAGACCATCTGCGTGCACAAGAGCCGGTGCGAGGAGCGGTCGGCGAACTACTGCGTCACCAAGATGGTTCCGGAGACCCGGACCAAGACGGTGTGCGTGGCGAAGAGCCGCTGCGAGACGCGGACCCGTGAGATCACGGTGAACCGGTGCGTGGCCGAGAAGCGGTCGAAGGAAGTCTGCTACACGGTGAACGTGCCGGTGCAGAAGTCCGAGACCTACAGCGTGTGCGTCAGCGACAACGTCTGCGAGACGAAGACCGAGTCGTATGTCGTCCGCGTGCCCAAGAAGGTCACCAAGAAGGTCTGCACCACGGCGAAGCGTTGCGTCGAGGAGCAGGTTCCGGCCTGCGACGCCGGTGACGCCTGCGGCAACGGCGGTGCGGCCGGTGGCAAGGGTGGCTGCGGCAAGTCCCACAAGGGCCTGCTGGGCTGCAAGAAGGGCTGCTGATCGTGGTTCCGCCGGCCGCGGGCCGGCGGGATGACGCGTGAGCACAAGCGGCGGGTCGGGCGAACAGGGTCGCCCGGCCCGCCGTCGCGCGCGGCCCGGTGATTCGCGGCCGGCGTTGAGCCGCCGGCCGCCGTCGGCGATGATGACTGGCTTGCCACCTCGGACACCGCCGGCCGCCGTGAACATCGGATACCTGCACGCCGCGGCGGCCTTCATCCTCTGGGGCGTGCTTCCGATCTACTGGAAGCACCTCGGCGCCGTGCCTGCCGCGCAGTTGGTGGCCCATCGGGTGATCTGGTCGATCGCCGTGCTCGTGCCGGTCGTCTGGCTGACCGGCGGCGGCCGGGGCATCCGGGCGGCGTTCGCCACGCCCCGTGTCCTCGTGCGCCAGGCCATCGCGGCGGCCTTCGTCTCGGCCAACTGGCTGGGCTTCGTCTGGGCCGTGACCCACGACCGGATGATCGAGAGCAGCCTCGGATATTTTCTCAACCCGCTGCTCAGCGTGCTCCTCGGCGTGTTCGTGCTCGGAGAACGGCTGCGGCCCGCCCAGTGGCTCGCCATCGCCGTCGCCGCCGGGGGTGTCGCCTGGCTGGCGGCCCAGTACCACCACTTTCCCTGGATCGCCCTGTACCTCGCCGGAACGTTCTGCCTTTACGGCCTCGCCAAGAAGCAGACGTCGCTCGGCCCCCTCGCCTCGCTGACCGTCGAGACGCTCCTCCTGCTCCTCCCGGCCGCCGCCTTCCTCGCCGCCGAACACGTCATGGGGCGGGGCGCGTTCGGAACGCTCGGCGGACGGGACGATCTGCTCATCACCCTGTCGGGCGTGATCACCGCCGTACCGTTGCTCTGCTTCGCGTCGGCGGCCCGGCGGATCCCGCTGTCCGCCGTCGGACTGATGCAGTACCTCGGCCCCTCGATCCAGTTCCTGCTCGGCCTATTCGTCTACGGCGAGCCCTTCGACGCCGGCAAGCTCACGGGGTTCGCCATCGTCTGGACGGCGCTGGCCATCTACGCGGCCGACGGGCTCGGCCGACTGTCGGCCGCGGTCCGCCGCAGGGCCGCATAGCCCCAGTAGTCGTCCGGAGAGAGTGGTTCCTCGATCCACTTCAGGCCGTGCTCGTGTGCGGCCGCGGCGCAGCACAGTGCGGCGATGTCGCCGAGTGGACTGTCGAAGCTCACCGACGCCGCCATGCCCAAGGCCCGCCAGCAGGGCGCACAGCCAGCGAACGGCGGCGGCCACGCCCACCCGCAGGCCGACCTCGCTCCCCAGGAGGTCGGTGACCTGGGTGGGCAGGGAGAAGACGACCCCGTAGACGCTCATCTGGATGAGCAGATACTACCGGGAGGTTATTCATGACGGCTGCACCGGGTTGCGTGCGACTGATCATGGCTCGGAGTTGTCGAGCGGAGGTTTGCCGGCACCGAGGTCTTTGCCAAATCGTTGCCGACCGCGGCGCCGCCGGCATGGCCGCTGACGGTGCGATGCAGACGCACGGTCGCAAACCCGCCGCCGCCGTCCCGGTAGCAGCACGGGCAGCGGATATCGGCCCTGCACGGGTCGTGAACGTCGTCAGCAACAGGCCGGCCATCAGTCCGCGATCCGCCGCAGCGCGACCTCGATCTCGCCGTCGTTGTCGGCCAGCCCCGTCCAGTCGTCGGCGCAGCGCAGGAACAGCTGCCCGTCAGCGGCGGCCACGAAGGTCTTCTCGGCACCCACGGCAAACGGCTCCTGGAGGACGAACTCCGCGTCCCGGAAGACGGCGGCCGTGAGCCGGCCGCGGCCCCCGTCGCCTCCGTCGGCCGTCACCGGTTCCCCGGCGGCGGCCGTCCGCCACGTGCCGGTCGCGGCCAGCGCGTACGTCGCCCCCCGCTCCACCCGCAGGCCGCTCCCCTGCCAGCCGGCCCGGGCCTTGATCGTGACGCCGACGCGGCCGGCACCGTCCTTGAGCGGCCGAAACCGGGCCTGCCACGGCCAGGCCGCGAGATCGGCCCGGTAGCCGTTGCCGACGGTCCGCAGAAACTGGTCGTACTCGAAGGAGATCTCGCGGGCCACGGGACCGTAGACCGACTCGAACGACACGCCGGGCCGCTCCTCCATCAGCGCGATCGCCAGGGGCCGGAAGCGGTCGTCGTAGTTGGGGTTGTTGGCGAGGAGATGGCACAGCGCCCAGCGCCAGGCGTAGTCCTGCCACGTGCCGGCGGGCGTCTGCCCGGGGACGGCGATCTCCAAGAGCCCGCGCTTGGGATTCGCCCGCTGCAGATAGGCCATGACCGCCGGATGGATGTCGACGGCCTGCTCGCCGTCCTGCCAGTAGTTGGCCATCTCCGCAAATCCCTCCGCGAGCCACGTCGGCCCCGTCGAGCCGAACATCATGTGGCAAAAGCCGTGGGCGGATTCGTGCTGGATCACGCCATGGTCGGCGCACGAATAGAGCATCGCGCGGCGCTGGCCGCCGAGCCGGGAGTTGACACACACGCCAGCCCGCTCGCGGATCTTGGCGATCCCGGCGGGTTCGGCGATCGCGCCGGGAGGGAACGCGGAGAGGTCGTGCACGACGAAGCCCTCGACCACGCCGGCGGGCTTGCGGGCGAAATACCGTTCCAGGAGCCCCGCCATGCGTTCCAGCTTGTCGAGGATGATCTTCGCCTCACGGTCGGAGACGTCGCTGAGGAAGGCGAAGTGGGGGGAACGGATGAGCCGCGGCTCGCGCTTCGGCTCATCCGCCAGGCCACGGTACTTGTTCTCGAGCTTCTCGTCGGGTCGTTCGCGGACCGCACCGCCGGCCGCCGATTCGACGACGAGTTTCCGTGCCACGACGTCGCCGGTGTCGAGTCGGATCGCCTCCAGGCTCACGACTCTGGCACCGGGATCGATCCGCTTCGGATCGCTGCTTTCCAGTCGCGCGGTCGCCTCCTCCGCCACCTTGAAGGCGAAGGTCGTCTTGCGGGCGTAGGGGCGGTCCTCCGGCACCTGGACGACCAGTCGTCCCTTGCCGGCCTGCTTGATCGGTGCCACGACCATGCACCGGGCGAACTCGGCGGCAGTCGCCGGCTTCGCCGCCGGCGTGATGCCGATGGGGGCACCCGCCGCGTCGATGAGCGTGACCGCCGTCACCGCGCCGTCGGTCCGCCCCTGCCCGTTGATCAGGCCCTCGAACCGCACGACCTGTCCCGGCTTGAGCTGCGGGATGTCGAAGCCGCCGCTGATCCGCACCTCGGTCGTCATCCCCAGCAGCCGGCCGTCGGCCAGTTGCACGCCCTGCTCGTCCTTCCGCTGCAGCCGGAGATCGAGCATGTCTCCACGGTCGGTCCGCACGGTCAGGCGGCCGCTGGCAGCCGCCTCGACGATGCCGGCAGACTGGATCTGCTCGCGAACGGTCACCTGGCCGGCGGCTCCCGCAGCGAGCCCCACCGCGAGCAGCGGCACGAGGATGACTCGGAGGGCCCCCTGCGGTCCGCCGCCATGCCCGGAACGCGTCATCGCCAGTCCCTCGGTATCATGCCTGTCGCATCCCACCGTCACTTTTGATGCTACGCGATTCTCCCGGCCCGAGCCAGCGGCAGCCCGCGTCATGAACCACTGGTTGATCAAGAGCGAGCCCGACGTGTTCTCGATCCAGGACCTCGCCCGGGCCCGCGGCCGGACGACGGGCTGGGAAGGCGTCCGCAACTACCAGGCCCGCAACCTGCTGCGCAGCATGCAGAAGGGCGATCTGGCGATCTTCTACCACTCGAACGCCGCACCGCCCGCCGCGGTCGGCATCGTCACGGTGGTGCGCGAGGCCTATCCCGATAAGAGCGCCTGGGATCCGGGGAGCGACTATCACGACCCCAAGGCGCGACCCGACAACCCAGTCTGGTCGATGGTGGACGTGAAACTCGTCGAGATCTTTCCGCGGCCGCTGCCTCTCGACGAGTTGCGCGGCACGCCGGCGCTCGAGGGCATGGAGCTTCTCCGACGCGGCAGCCGGCTCTCCGTGCAGCCGGTCACGGCCGCCGAGTTCCGCACCCTCCAGCGGCTCGCCGCCCGCAAGGCCTGAACCGATGCCCGAGGCCGGCCCGACCTGCCGTCGCGACGAGCCGGCCATCCCCGCAGGCCCGGGACCGGCGGCCGGCCCACTTCCCGACGCCCTCAACTGGATCGCCGGAGAGATCGACGCCCTCCGGGCGGCCGGCCTGGAGCGACCGCACCGCGTCCGCAGCGGCCGGCAGGGCCGCATGGTGACGCTCGACGGCCGCACGCTCCTCAACTTCGGGTCGAACGACTACCTCGGCTACGCCGCCGACGTCCGTCTGGCGAAGGCGGCTGCGAAGGCGTCCTGTGCCGAGGGTTTCGGCGCCGGTGCCAGCCCGCTCGTCAGCGGCCACTCCCGGGCCCATGAAGACCTCGAGCGGAGAATCGCGGCACTCCTCGACGTCGGCGCCGCCCTCGTCTTTCCCAGCGGCTTCGCCGCCAACGCCGCCACGCTCGCGGCGCTCGCCGGCCCGGACGACTTCATCGCCAGCGACGCCCGCAACCACGCGAGCATCATCGACGGCTGCCGGCTCGCCCGGGCCAAGGTCGGCATTTATCCGCACCGCGACATGGCGGCACTCGACCGACTGCTCGCCGCGGCGACCGGGGCGCGGCGCCGGATCGTCGTCAGCGACACGCTGTTTTCCATGGACGGGTCACGGGCACCGCTCGCCGACCTCTGCGGCCTCGCGCGGCGCCACGCGGCGATCCTCGTCGTCGACGAAGCCCATGCGACGGGGCTGTTCGGCGCCGGCGGCAGCGGCCTCGTCGAGGAGGCGGGCTGCGCCGACGGCGTCCACGTCCGTATCGGCACGCTCTCGAAGGCGATCGGTGCCGCCGGCGGCTTCGTGGCCGGCCACCCGGACCTCGTCCACTGGCTCAGACACGCGGCCCGCGCCTGGATCTTCTCCACGGCCCACCCCCCGGCGGTCGCGGCGGCGGCGGCCCGGGGGCTCGCGCTTGTGACCGCGGAGCCCGACCGCCGGCGCGAACTCGCCGCACGGGCCGCGGACTTCCGCGGCCTGCTCGCCGCTACAGGACTCGACACCGGCACGGCGGAGGCGCAGATCGTGCCCGTGATCGTCGGCGCGGCGGACGCGGCGGTGGCGGTCGCCACGGCCCTCGCCGCCGAGGGTTTTTTCGCGCCCGCGATTCGGCCGCCGAGCGTGCCAACGGGACTGAGCCTCGTGCGGGCGAGCGTCTGCTGGCACCACACAGCGGAGGATCTCACCCGGCTGGCCGCGGCACTTGCCCGGCACGCGGGTCGCTGAGCGTGGTGTGCGTCGCATCTGCGCGACGCTCCGGGACCTGGCGGGCTTGTCGCGGCGCTGGTGAACCGCAAGGTCGCCTTGCCGGGGAACCCGGCTTCCTGCCGGGCGTGCCTTCGCGGCGGTTGGATCGCCCCACCGGGCCGCCTGGATCGCGGCCGCGCGGCACGGAGCGGGACCCGGTGCTATGATGCGCACCCTGCCCCGACAGAGCTTTCTCTCCACACGAGCCACACGCATGCGGTCGTCATTCCCGCTCGTCGCCGGCCTCGTCGCCGGATTCGCGACGCTCCTCCCGCCCCCGCTCGGTGCCGGTGAGCCGATCCCGGCACCGGCCGAGTCTCCCGAACTGCGGCCGATCTTCAACGGCCGGGATCTCGAGGGCTGGGATGGTGATCCCCGGCTCTGGTCGGTCCGCGACGGCGTGATCCGCGGCGAGACGACCGAGGCCGCGGCCTGCAAGGGCAACACCTTCCTCATCTGGAAGGGGGGCCGAACCCGCGACTTCGAACTCCGGCTTTCCTTCCGCTGCTCAGCCAGCAACAACTCCGGCATCCAGTACCGCTCGCGGCACATCACCGCAGGCAACCCTTCCAATCCTTGGGTCGTCCGCGGCTACCAGCACGAGGTGCGCAACGAGATCCACTACCCCAGGGTGGCCGGGTTCATCTACGACGAGGGGGGCACGCGGGGCGTGATGGCCGGCGTCGGCGAGACGGTGGTCTGGAACGCGACCGGCAAGCCGACCGTCACCACGACCGGGCCCGATCAGGCCGGCTTCGAGAAGCTCTTCCGACTCGACGACTGGAACGACGTCGTCATCCTCGCCGACGGGACCCGGATCCGGCATTTCCTCAACGGCGTCCAGGTGGTCGATTTCACCGACGACGATCCCGAACTCGCCCTGCGCGACGGCGTCCTCGCCCTCCAACTCCACGGCGGCAAGCCGATGTGGGTCGAGTTCCGCGGCATCCGCTTCCGCCCGCTGCGCTGACCAGGTGCACACGGTCCCGCCGATGCCCGCCGCGACACACGCCGACGCCGCCGCACGCTGGTGCGTGATCGGCGCCGGGCCGTCGGGGCTCACGGCGCTGAAGAACCTGCGGGCGGCAGGCATCGACGCCGAATGCCTCGAACGGGAGGCGGGCATCGGCGGCAACTGGCTCTTCGGCGCCGCCACGTCGCGGGTGTTCGCCTCGACACGGCTCATCTCCTCGAAGACGCTCACCGCCTACGTCGACCACCCGATGCCCCGCGACTGGCCCGCCTACCCGGACCACCGCCAGTGCCTCGACTACCTGCGCGGTTATGCCGACCGCTTCGGCCTCGCGGCCCACGTTCGCACCGGAATTGTGGTCGAGACGATCGAACCGGCCGGCGGTCCCGGACGCGGCTGGCGGGTGCACGTCGCCGGCGGGCCGCCCCGCGACTACGCCGGGGTCGTCATCGCCAGCGGCCACAACCACGAGCCGCGTCGGCCGGAGATACCGGGCGGCTTCGCAGGCACGCTCCTGCACGCCGCCGAATACAAGTCGCCCGACCGGCCGGTGTCCATCGCCGGCCGGCGGGTGCTCGTGATCGGCGGCGGCAACTCCGCCTGCGACATCGCCGTCGAGTGCTCGCGGCACGCCGCCCGCACGGTGCATTCCACGCGCCGCGGCTATCACGTGGTGCCGCGCGAGATCCGTGGCCGGCCAGCCGACCTGCGGAACGAGCGGCTCCTCAAGCTCGGCCTGCCGCTCTGGCTGCGCCGGCTCGTCAGCCTGCGGGCCATCGACCGCGAGATCGGCCTCCCCTGGCGGCACGGCCTGCCCCGGCCCGATCACCGGCTCTGGGAGTCACATCCGATCGTCAACTCCGAACTCCTCGCCCAGATCGACGCCGGGGCGATCGTGCCGGCCGGCGACGTCCGGCAGTTCGCCGGCGATACGGTGGAGTTCGCCGACGGCAGCCGCAGCCCCTTCGACGTCGTCATCTGCGCCACCGGCTACCGGACGACGTTTCCGTTCATCGACACCCGGCTTCTCGGCGCGAATTCGCCGGGAGAACTGCCCCGGCTGTTCATGAACGTCCTGCACGGGTCGCGGGACGACATCGCCGTCGTCGGCCTGATCCAGCCCGACAGCGGCCAGTGGGGCCTCACCGACCTGCAGTCACGGCTCGTGGCCCGGATGGCGGTGGCAGCGGCCCGATCGCCGCGGGCCGCGGCCTGGCTCTACGCCGCGCGGCAGCGGCCGGCACCGCAGCCCGCGATCCGCTACCTCGACTCGCCGCGGCACACTCTCGAGGTCGAGCATTTTTCCTACCAGCGCCGGCTGGAGCGGCTCATCGCCGCGCTCGACCGCCGGCTGAGACACGACTGCGACCGCCACGCGCCCGCGGGGCCAAGGGCACAAGTCGCGGGCCGCGGGCGCTGATGCGATCACCCCGGGCCACCGCCTGGCTCGGCCGGCAAGCCCGCTGACACGTGCGTCGCCACGCCATGCGGCTCCAACTGGAAGATCTGCACCATCGTGCCGCTGGTGAAGGCGTGGACGATCGCACCCGTCGCCGGCTCGACCACGACGGCCGCCTCCCGCACCCTGCGGCCGGTGAGCCGCTGAATCTCCTTGCGCAACTCGTCGGACGACACCGAGAACAGCGCCCGATGGTACTGCTCCACCTTGGCGGCCCCCCGTTCCGTTCGGGCGAGAATCTTCTCGGCGGGCGTCAACGCTTCGTGGAGCGTCAACACCACCGTTTCCTCGCTGGCGATCACCGTCACGGCCTTCGGCGTGTGGCCCGTCCGCTCCGCCTGCAGCGCGAGCGCGATCTGGGCCAGTTCCTGCGAGAAATCACTCGATTTGCCTTCGTCGCCCATGAACGCGGTTCCTCCTGGCGGCCGTGACCCGATTCTCGGCGACGGCTTCGGAAGCCACTGTAGCAGCACCGCACCCGGGAGTGGCCAACTTTGTCGTCGCCTGCCGGACACGCATCCCCGGGTACGCTGGTGCGCTCACGCTTCCGCCGGGTCCCGTCCCCGGCTGAATACATGCGGCGTCATCCCCGTCAAGCCGCGAAACACCCGCGTGAAATGGCTCTGCGAGCAGAACCCGAGGTCGAGCGACACTTGGGCAAGCGGCGTCCGTGCGGTTCTCAGCAGCACAAGGGCCAGACCGACACGTCGCCGATTCATGAAGCGATTGAGGCTCAAGCCGGTGGACTGGTGGAATTTCCGGGCAAAGTGGCTGGGCGACAGCCCAAAGCCACTGCTGACCTGCTCCAGCGACGCGTGGAGCGCGAGGAACGCGTCCAGGCGCTCGACGACTTGCCACATGACGCATGGCGTGAACACGCTCCGGTCCTTTGTCCAGTCGGGCGGCCTGCCGCCGACGATGACGCTTAGCCGAATCACGATCTGCCGGGCCGCTATTTCGTCACCGATGTCTTCCGACACGTGCCGGCATCCGCTGCCTCTCGCGAGCCGCAGCAGACACGCCTGCAGCACGGCGTCCCGAAACACAGGCGTGGCATGAGCCTCGTTCACCGGACGCAGTCCGTCCGACACATGGATGTCGCGCACATCCTTGTCGGGCAGAAGGATCGCGTAGGCGTGATAGCCCGCGCTGGCGGTGATGGCCATGCGATGCGTGGTGTCGTCGCGGGGATAGAAACCGACGTCACCCACGGTCGACTGAAACAGCAGGTCGCCGGCCTGTGCGTTCCACGCGATGCGTGCATCCCCGGAAGTGGTGAGCAGGAGCCGGTGGGTGACGTACCGGTCCTCGAAGAGTGCGAAGACGCAGGGCGGCCGGATCACGATCCAATGCGCGAGCCACGAGTAGTGTGGGTACGGCGATAACGTCGCTCCGTCCATGGCCGCCCCGACGCACGTTCGGGCCGTGGTGAGCCAAACGCTCCCCCACGCCACCTCCGGCAGAAGCATAGCGGCTTTCCCGCCTCCCCGTGCGGGCCCCGGACGGGCATGACGCGCGCCTGGTGACAAAACAGCCCGGGTCCGCGCCCGTGCGGTGATAGATCACTCGCCACGACCACGGTACGGTTGTTCCCATGGCCGAGCATGATGCGTCGGCCGACCCTGCAATACGGAGGTTGCCATGCCGACATCGAAGAAGTCCAACGCCGCCCGGGCTGCCATTTTCCTGCTCGCAGAGATCAAGGCTGCCGTGGAGGCGTTCGATCGGGGCGAGAAAAATGCCTTCGACGTCGTCGACGCCGTGCTGCATGCCGTGGCGGCATATCGGGCACCGGCCAAGCCCCCGCGCAAGGCGGCGTAGGCCACGGGCGACGGGTCCGCGCATCCGGTGGACCGGTCATGCCGCCGCGGCCCGCGCGCCAGTGGACGATCGCCGTGCCAAGGCTGCTGGGGGGATTTCCGGAGGCCAGCGGCTCAGCGGGGCGGAAACGCGAACGGTGGCTGAGTGCCTGAAGTCGGCTGCGGCGGGAGCGCCGGTGCCTGGGGCAGTTGCGGTCCAGACCCTGCAGGCGGGTTGCCGAAGAGCGTCTCCAGCGAATCCAGACCGCGAGTCAGGCCCTCGCCGATCACCGCCTGCGCCGTGTTTTCCACGATCCGGCCCAGCACCACGTCGATTGATCCGGCGTCGAACTGCGGCCGATCGATCGTCCCCTTGAGCGGGATCGCCAGCGGCGTGCGTAAGAGCCGGGCGATCACCGGCGTCTGCCCGGCGATCTCCGCCCGCAGCGCCACTTCGACCACCATCGCCAGGCTCCCGTCTTCCCCGACGCTCCCCCGGCTGCGGACGGTCAGGTCGCCCATGTCCATCACCAGCCCGTCGTGCCAGAGGCGGCGGTTCACGATCCTGACGCCGACCGGCTCGGGCCGCACGCGGAGCAGCACCGTCTTGTCCCCCACCGCGAACCGCGGGTCGATCGCCGCCCGCAGCTTGACGAGCAGGTTCGCCAGCGGGCCGAGGGTCGCCGTCGGCGTCACCTCCAGCTCGTCGAAGACGACCTGCGCGGCCAGTTCGCCCGCGAACGGGTCGGCCAGCGGCAGGCGGGCACCCGCCATGTCGATGCTGGCGATGCCACGGGTGTGGGTGGCGTGCCCGAGGAGTGGTGAGAGCCAGGTCGTGAACCGGCCGCAGAGCGGCCCGGCAAGGGTCACGCGGTCAATCACCCGGCCGGCCGGCACGACGACCTCGGCGGCTTCCGGGCCGAGCCGCAGCCACGGCGCGCCGCGGAGCCGCCCGCCGGAGGCGGCGACGTCGAAGGGACCGAGGGACAGCTGGCCTTCGACGAGTCGGATGGCGACTTCTCCGGCGGCCAGCGTGAAGCCGCCGATGTCGGCACCGCTCCAGGCGGTCGACGTGTCGAGCACCATGCCGCGCAGCCGATCCGCGCCGCTTGGACGCCGCATCGTCTTCACCGGCTGAACCACCCGCGCAACGGCATCCACCGGCCCGCCGTGGCCGCGGACGCCGGACAGCCAGTCCGCGGGCAGCGGGATCTGGTCGCCGTCCGGGTCCGGATCGCCGGCGGCAGGCGCCGGCGGCACGCCGAGCGGCAGCCGCAGGGCGAATGGTCGATTGCCTGCGCCTTCGATCCGCACCGTGCCGCCGGTCCAGGGGGCGATGAGACCGCTGATCCGACCCCAGTCGTAGCCGGCACTGCCATCGATCGCGACCAGCCGCCGGCCGGACGAGGCCTCCACGCTTCCCCGCGCGGCGATGGCCAAGGTCGACGATTCGACGGCGATGCGGTCGATCTGCATTCGGTCGGCGAGGGCACCGCTCGGTTCGCGTTGTCGGGAGACCTCGACCAGGACGCGGCCGCGCGGCTCGCTCCACACCGGCTGCGGCGGCGCCGGCTCCCGGCCCGATAGCGGGCCGGCCGCCTTCGCGAGCACGAGCTGCGTCGCCGTCGCGTCGATGAGCAGGTTCGCGCCCGTGGCCCCATCGGCGAGCTCGACCATGCCGGCGACGTCGCCGCTCGGCTGCCAGCCCGGAGCGGTCCCTGCCGTCCCAACCCAGGCAGTGAGCCTGCCAAGATGGACGCGGTACTGCACTTTGCCGCGGCACACGTCGAACAGATCGAACCGGCCCGCGTCGGCCGATCCGCGCGGCGCGGCCAGCGACAGGCCGCCGGTTCGCAGCGATACCGTGGTGGACAAGATCTCGCCGGCCGCGACGTCGAAACGGTTGGCACGCGGATGGTAGAAGCCGGCGGCACTGGCGGCGACCCGCGGCTCACGGATGGTCGCCGCCCCCGCCCGCACGTTCAACTTCTCGAGTTCACAGGTGGCCCGCGTCACCTGCCAGGCCTCGCCGCGGGCCACAAGGCTCGCCGCCGACGCGATGCTGCCCGCCAGTTCGACTCCCTGCGCGGCGGCCGCGGGCAGCAGACCCGCGAACCGGGCGTGCCAGCGGGCGAGTTCGCCGTCGAGCCCGCACTCGACGGTCACCGGCTCGGTGCCCGCCACGGCGCGGACCCATGGCCCGCGGGATTCGCCGCCGACCAGTCCGTCGAGCCCCACGATCAGGCCGCCGTCGAGCCGCGCGTGAAGGCGGTCGCGGTCCGCACTGACGTGCAGCCGGGCGTCGTTGACGACCGCCTCCGCACCCGTCAGCCGGACCGTTCCCTCGGCCTGGAGCGTGAGTTCCTCATCCCGCCAGAGCGGCCGACCGGGCAGGGCCACCTCCAGGGCCGACGCGACGCCCTGTGCCTTGACCAGCGCATCCGCCTGCCGGTCCGCGCGGCTCACCGTCACGCGGCCGCTCGACGTGCCGGCCAGCCGCGCCCCGCGCAGGTCGAGGAGCTCGGACGCCTCCGCCAGGAGTTTGTCGAAATCGAACGTCCAGGAGAGCGTCGCTGCCTGCGCATCACCGGCCAGCGAGACCTCGACGGCCCGCGACGAAAGCCTGGCATCCTCGATCCGCAGGCGAGCGCCGGCAGCCGGACCCCGGCGGCCGCGAATCCAGCCGCTGAAGGGCTCGTGCCAGCGCAGCGTGCGGTCGCTGACCGTGCCGGCCCGGGCCGCACCAGCGGCCGTGCCCACGACGCTCTGCACCGCGGCGAGATCACGGCTCGTGAGACGAAGTTCGAGGACGCGATCGTCGCCATCCGATCGGGACGTCGCCGCGAGGTGCAGCTGGCCATCGGTGACGCGGACGTCGGGCCTGACGGCCAGGCCGCCGGCCACCGCCCGCGACAGGGCGGCGAGATCGACGGCGGCCGCGACCGCGAAATCTTCTTCGACGAGGGCTTCGGCCCAGTCCCACGAGCCCGCGAGGGGCAGTCGAATCCGCCCCGACGCCTCGGCGCGAAACAGGGGCGAACTGACGGCGAGCGTCCGGACGACGAGGCGGTCGCCGACCAGGGAGCAGTCGATGGGGACGTCGCAGGTCTCGATGGTCGCCAGCGCCGCGTTCGTGGCCGCGTCACGGGCCGTCAGCGGCGCGACGGCGAGCGAGCCGACGATCCGGGTCTCGAGGTCGCCCGCCGCGATGTCGCAACGGATGTCGGCCAGGCCGTCGAGGCGGTGGGAAAGTCCGAACCTCGTCGCCAGCACTCCCGACCCGCCGAGCGGCAGCCGGTGGGCGGCGATCGCGATCCGCTGGCCGTTGTCGACGCCGGCCGGTGCGGCGACCGAAAAGCCTCCGGCACTGGCCAGCACCGCCGTGGCACCGGCGGCGACCGTGCCGCGGTCCAGCCGAGGCGCCTCGGCATCGACCGCCGGTGACGGCCAATCGACCGCCGGTGACGCCGCGGCGGCCGCGGGTGCCGACGTGGCTACGGTGCCAGCGACCGGATTCGGCTCGGCGGCGGCCCGCACGAGCCGCCCCGCCACCGTCCAGCCCGCGCGGACCGCGGCGGCATCGCATCGTCCCGTCGCCGTCAGCCCCGCGATTCGCCAGACATCACCGCGCACGGTGTCGCGAACCTCGACCATGCCATCGACGATTTCGAGTTCGCAGGCGGGCGTCGGCGCCGCCCCGGCCGGGGCCGGGGCCAGCCACGGCGCCAGGATGTCCTCGAGAGAACTGCCGCCGGCACGGACGTCCACGACCATCTCCGGGCCGATCAGCCGCACCGTTCCCAGATCGGCCGGATCGGCCGCCAGGGCGAGCAGGCCGCGGTCGACGACGAGCCGGGGCACGATCGCCGCCGCCCGGCCTTCCCGGTCGCGGAGCACGACGTCTCGATATTCGACACCCCCGAGCCAGCGCCACTGCGCCGCGCCGCTCGACACGCTCCCGTTGATGCCAGCCAATGCCGCGACCAGCGGACGATCCCGGAGATCGGTGAGCACGGCGATCGTCGGAGCCACGCCGATCGCCGCGGCGGCCACGACCAGCGCCGCCAGCGAGAACACCGCCCAGCGGCGCGGCCGCCGGCGGCCCGAACCGGCGTCCTCGAGTCGGGAACGTCTCCTCGTCATGGAGGCGGAGTATAGGTGCGGGCCTTCATCCGGCAGAAGGCGGGTTTGCCGCTTCGTTCAGCCGGGCGACCTCCTCAGCAGTGTCGACGTCGCGGAACGATTCGCCTTCCGGATCGGCCGCCGTCAGCGCCGCGGCGGGAAGGAAGTCGATCGCGGCGGTCGGTTCGGCGGCCAGTGTGGCCAGCAGGCTGCGGAGGTCGCGCCGGCCGGCGCAGAGATGCCGCTCGATCCTGGGCAGGAGCGTGAACGGCAACGCCGATGCCAATGGCTGCGGGTGGCCGTTCACCAGCGGCACGACCCAGGCCGGATGCTGCGTTCGCTGGCGGTCGAGGATCGCACGCACCACCGTCCGACGCAGGAGGGGCAGGTCGCACGAGGCGACGAACGCGGCCCCGAAGCCGGGGCCGAGACGGTCGGCCGCCATGAGGCCATCGCGGACCGCGGCCAGCGGGCCCGCCCCGGGAAGCGCGTCGCGAACGACGAAGACGTCGGCCGGCAGCGGCGGCAGTTCCTGGCCCGGCGCGGCGACGACGACGACGCGGCCGGTCTCGGCCCCGACGGCCGCGATCACGATCTCCAGAAAGCTCCGCCCTCGAAACTGCACCGCCGCCTTGCCGCCCGGCGGCGCCGTGGCCCCCAGCCGCCGCCCCCTGCCGCCGGCGAGCACGATGCTGATCGCGTCGGGTCGCATTGCCGCAGGGCTCCAGACCGCTGGACCGGCGGGTCAGCCGGCGAGGAACCGCTCGATGCGGTCGAGACCGGCGTTCAGTTTCGCCTCCGCCGCGGCGAACGACATCCGCACGTGACCCTCCGCACCGAACGCACTGCCGGCCACGAGGGCGACGTGCTCCTGCTCCAGAAGTGCCTCGCACCATTGCATGCTCGTGGTGATGCCCCGGCTGCGTGCCCGGGCGAGCGGCTCACGGATGTCGAAGAAGGCATAGAACGCGCCGCCGATGTCGGGAATCCGCACGCCGGGCATGCGCCTGAGGCGGGCGGCCACCAGATCACGCCGGGCCTGGAACGCGCCGAGCATCGTGCAGACGCAGTCCTGGGGACCGGTGAGCGCCGCCAGGGCCGCATGCTGGCTGACGCTGCAAGGATTGCTCGTCTCCTGGCTCTGCAGGTTGCCGATCGCCTTCGCGAGCGGCTCCGGGCAGATCGTCCAGCCGATCCGCCAGCCGGTCATGGAATAGGTCTTGCTGACGCCGGCCACGACCACCGTGCGGTCGGCGAGGCCGGGCCGCAGCGTGGGAAACGAAACCGACTGCCGGCCGTCGTAGACCAGCTGGTCGTAGATCTCGTCGGAGATCACGGCCAGGTCGGCCTCCAGGGCGATGTCGGCCAGCGCACCGAGTTCCGCGGCCGAATAGACGACGCCGGTCGGATTGCTCGGCGAGCAGAGGAGGAGCATCCGCGTCCGCGGCGTGAGGGCGGTCCGCAGAGCATCGGGACGGAGCTTGAAGTCGTCGCCGATGTCGGTCTCGAGGAGCACCGGGCGGGCGCCGGCCAATTTGATGAGTTCCGCGTAACTGACCCAGTAGGGAGTCGGAACGATCACCTCGTCCCCCTCGTCGAGCAACGCCGTGAAGGCGTTGTGGAGCGAGTGCTTGGCGCCGTTGGATACGACGACCTGGGCCGGGGTCACCGGCAGGCCCGTCCGCCGGGCATGGTCCACCGCGATCGCCTTGCGGAGGTCGGGAATCCCGGCGGCGGGTGTGTATTTCGTCCGCCCGGCCCGGATCGCCGCCTCGGCGGCGCGGCAGATGTGGTCGGGGGTGGGGAAGTCGGGCTCCCCGACCGACAGGTCGATGACATCCGTGCCTGCCGCCGCCATGGCCTGGGCACGGGCCGCCATCGCCAGCGTGGCGGATGGCTCCAGGGCCGCCATGCGGCGGGCGGTTCGCAGGCTCCTCGACTCCCGCTTCTGTTCTCCGATCGCAGCCATGTGTGCCGTCAACTCCCTGCCGATTGCCCGTGCTGAGCGGGCCGCAGCCCGCGATCTTTTTCCTTTGGTCCGTGTGGAACCAATCTGTGGAATGATACCACGCCCGGTGCAGCGTCCGCGACGCACCAAGCTGACCGTCCCGCGCTCGACAGGCCGTGCCCGACTGACCGTCCTGCGCTCGACCGTGCCGTCGACCCAATCGCGCAGCCGGTCGATGCGGCATGGTGGCGTGTGACGGTGGCGACGGTCACTCGCATGAACCGCCATCCGGCGCGGGACATTCGCAAAAAAAATCGTGAATGTCTCTTGACAGTTTTCAGTGCCATCCCTCACAACTCTCACATCGACGTCGAATGGAGACGAGGAATCGTGTCCGCGAGACGGCGAAACGTCGGCCGCTTCCCCCCACGAACACCCGGGGAATCGGCCGTGAGATGCTTATCCGGGTGTTCACGGGAAGGAGCCAGATCCATGGCCAAGAAGAAGAAGAAGGCTGCCAAGAAGGTCGCCAAGAAGAAGAAGGGCCACGGCTGAGCCATCCGTCGGAATGATCATTGACGGCTTCGGCCCGACCTGATCGCTCCGGCACGGCGAAACGACGTTTCGCCAGGAATGCTCCGCCCGGGTTCCCATGCGTGGGAGCCCGCAGTCCGTCTCGACGGCCTGCCCTTCGTTTCGAGCCCGTCACGCTTGCGTGACGCCAGCCCGGAACGTCCACGTTCAGACGAGAAAGGCCGGCCCGGGCCCTTGGGCGCCCGGGCCGGCCTGATTTTTTCGGTTTGTAGTCCGGGATGGCCCTCGGGGGGCACCCATGCGGCCCTCGCATGGCTCCCTCTGGCCCGGCCTTGCCCCCATTCCTGCCCCGATCATGATGGCGGCATGACCGCTTCCCCGACCCGAGGATCTGCTCCAGCCGTCCGGGGCGACTTCCTCCTCGTCTCCTGCCAGGCGGGGTCCGAGGCAGAGGTGAAGGCACGTTTGCCGGATGTTCTCCCCGGCGCGGCCATCGGCGCCTGGCGGCGCGGCGTGGTGACGTTTCGACTGCCTTCTGAAAAAGATCCGCCGGACAATTTCTCCCCCGACATCGTCTTCGCCCGGTCCACGATCCGATCGTTCGGGCAGATCTCCGCGGCGACGGACGCCGAGCGGGTGGCGCTGGCCGCGGCGCGGGCCGGCGGGGGCGGCTGGGAAAACGTCCACGTCTGGAACCGTGACCCGCGGCTCGAAGGCGACCTGGCGGCGATCCGCACCGCTCTGCTGGCCGCCTGCGAACTGCCCACCGACCTGTCCGCCACGGCGGCACCCGGCCAGGTTGTCCTCGATTGCGTGATCGATGCGCCTGACCGCTGGTGGATCGGCTGGCATCGGGCTGCAGGGCCACCCGGCATCTGGCCGGGGGGCATCTATCCCGGGACGTTGCCCGCCGACAAGGTGTCGCGGGCTTGGCTCAAGCTCGACGAGGCGATTGCGACGTTTGAAATCGAGTTCAAACGCGGCGAACGGGCCTGCGAGATCGGCGCCGCGCCCGGCGGCTCCTGCCAGCGGCTCCTCGAAGCCGGGCTCGACGTCGTGGGGATCGACCCGGCGGCGATCGATCCCCGGGTCGCCCGTCACGAGCGGTTCACGCACTGGCGGATGCGGTCGCGGGACGTGAAGCTTCGCGGCTACCGCGGCTTCGACTGGATCGTCTCCGACATGAATATCGACCCGGTCAGCACGCTCGAGGCGATCGAGAGGATCGTAACTGCGCCGGGCGTCCGGCCGCGTGGGATCATCGCCACGTTCAAGCTCCCCGACTGGTCGCGGGCGCGGGAGCTTTCCGGATGGCTCGGCCGGCTGCGCGACCTCGGGTTTCCGGCTCGGGCCCGGCAGATCTCCAGCGGAGGCCGCGAGGTGTGCGTCGTCGCACAAAAGGTGCCAGCCACCAAATCTGGGTAGTTTGGAGCATCGCGACTACGCAGCTTACCAGGATTTGGTGGCTGGCACCGGAGATTGAGATCAGCAAATCCTCGGCCGCGATGGCGGCCGCCCCTGGCAGCGGGTGCGCCGCTTTACTTGCAATAGTTTTGCACATAGGGCAGACTCTGGCGTTCACAGCCGCCGCCCCCGGAGTCCTGCGCATGTCCCCGACCCATGATCCCGTCGACCGCCGCCTGCCCGTCACCGTCCTCTCCGGCTTCCTCGGGGCCGGCAAGACGACGCTCCTCAATCACCTCCTCGCCAACCGCGCCGGCCTCCGCGTGGCGGTGATCGTCAACGACATGAGCGCGGTCAACATCGACGCCCAGCTCGTCGACGGACCGCTGGCGGCGCCGGCCGCCCGCCTGAGCCGCACCGAGGAGAAACTCGTCGAGTTCTCCAACGGCTGCATCTGCTGCACGCTGCGCGAGGACCTGCTCGAGGAAGTGGCCCGGCTCGCCCGCGAGGGGCGGTTCGACTACCTGCTCGTCGAGAGCACGGGGATCTCCGAGCCGTTGCCGGTCGCCGAGACGTTCACGTTCACCGACGAGCAGGGGGCGAGCCTGTCGACCCTCGCCCGGCTCGACACGCTCGTGACGGTCGTCGACGCGGCCAACTTCCTCGACGACTACTGCTCGCGGGACGAACTCCGCGAACGCGGCATCGGGCTCGACGCGAACGACTCCCGTGATCTCGTCCAGCTCCTCGTCGACCAGGTTGAATTCGCCAACGTGATCGTCGTCAACAAGACCGATCTCGCCCCGACCGAGGACGTCGCCTACCTGGAGGCGATCCTGCGGTCCCTGAACCCCGCGGCGGTCATCCTCCGCTCTGATCATGGCCGCGTGCCGGCGGCTGCGGTCCTCGGCACCGGGCTGTTCGACATGGCACATGCCGCCGCCCATCCGGGTTGGCTGGCCGAGACCCCCGGGACGCACCGGCCGGAAACGGAGGAATACGGCATCTCCAGCCAGGTGTTCCGCGCCCGGCGGCCGCTGCATCCGGGCCGCTTCTGGGACCTGATCACCGGGCCCGTCTTCAAGGGCGTGATCCGCTCCAAGGGCGTGCTCTGGCTTGCGACCCGCTCCGACTGGGCCGGCATCTGGTCGAGCGCGGGAGTCGTGTCGAGCCTTCAGCCGGGTGGAGCCTGGCTGGCGACGGCCCCGCGGGAGGAATGGCCGGCGGGGATCGACGACGATGACCTGGCGGAAATCTGGGAGGAACCGTGGGGCGACCGACGGCAGGAACTCGTCGTCATCGGCGCCAAACTTGCCCCCGACCTGCTCGCGCACCTGGAACGCTGCTGCCTCACCGCTGTCGAGATGCGGGGCGGCCCCGACGCCTGGCTCGGCCTCGACGACCCGTTTCCGGCCTGGCGGATCGCTGCCGACGACGCGAGCAACCTCACCGTCGCGGCGGACGACGCGACCACGTGATGGATGCCGCATGAACCGGCTGCCGGACGCTGCCGCGCCGTCAGTCGCTCGCGGCCCCGGACCAGACATCCGCCGCTGCCGTCAGGCTGCCGGCGCGGCAATGTTTCAGGCCGGCGGACGTGTCAAGCAGCAGGCCACCGTCGACGGCGATCCCACGGCAGATGCCGCGGTCGATCCGATCGCCGACGTAGAGCGTCACCTCGCAGCCGGTCAGGCCGCACAGCGGCCGGTAGCGGTCCGGCAAGATCGCGGGATCTCGGTCGAGGCCGGCGAGCAGGGCGAGCAGCCGGGGAATGAACCCCGCAAGGAGGGTTTCCCGGTCGAGCGGCCTGCCGATCAGGTCGGGAATCGTGACGACCCGCCGGGCGAGCGGCTCCGGTGCGTCGGCCGCGCTGCCGGCCGTGTTCACGCCGATGCCGAAGATGACCCGGCCCGTTCCGGTCGTCTCCACGAGGATGCCGGCGAGCTTTCCAGCACCCACGTAGACGTCGTTCGGCCAGCGGACCACCGTCACCACGTCGGGCACGAGGTCGCGGAGCGTCTCGACGAGGGCCACGCCGCAGGCCAGCGACCAGGTTGGCGGCGGGGCGACAGACGCGGCAGGGGCCGCGAGCACGAGGCTCACCGTCAGGCTGTCGGGGCTTTGCCACCAGCCCGCGCCGCGCCGGCCGCGGCCGTGCGTCTGCCGGTCGGCGATCACCGCCGCGGGCAGGGCCGCACCAGAGTCGGCGGCAATCTCCCGCGCCCGGATCATCGTCGACGCGACGATCGCGTGCCGCTCGACCGTCGCCAGCGGCGGGCAGAGCCGTGACCGCAACGTGCCGGCGTCGATGGCTCCCTGCAAGGGATCCTGCATGTCAGTCGCTCCGCACCAGGGGCACGAACCGCAGCCGCAGGGCATTCGCCACGACCGACAGCGAGGACAGGCTCATGGCGGCGGCGGCGAGCATCGGGTCGAGCAGGAGGTGGGAAGAAATCGGGTACAGCACCCCCGCGGCGAGCGGGATCCCAAGCGCGTTGTAGCCGAATGCGAAGTACAGGTTCTGGCGGATGTTCCGCATCGTGGCTCGGCTGAGCATGACCGCCCTCTCGATGCCGCGCAGGTCTCCCGTGACGAGCGTGATGCCGGCCGATTCGATCGCCACGTCGCTGCCGGTGCCCATCGCGATCCCGACGTCGGCCGCGGCCAGAGCCGGGCCGTCGTTGATCCCGTCCCCGGCCATTGCCACCCGACGGCCCGCGGCCCGCAGCGCCATGATGCGGTCGTGCTTGTCGGCCGGCCCGAGCCCCGCCTCGACGTCGTCGATGCCGAGTTGTCCGGCGACGCCACGGGCCGTACGCTCGTCGTCGCCGGTCAGCATCCGGATTCGCAGGCCGAGCGCGTGCAGCCTGCGGATGGCCTCCGCGGTCGTCTCCTTGATCGGATCGGAGACGGCGAGCAGGCCGGCGTAACGGCCACCGATGGCGACGTGGATCACGCTCCGGCCGAGCGCGGCGAGGTCCGCGGTCTTCGCGGCCGCGGCCGCGGCCGCCGGTTCCGCAGCGGCGGCGATCCATGCCGGCCGACCGACGAGCACCGTCCGGCCCGCCACGCTTCCGCGCACGCCCGACCCGGGAACCGCCACGAAGTCGAGCACGAGCGGCGGCTTCAGGTCGCGATCCGCCGCGGCCGCCACGATCGCCCTGCCGAGCGGATGCTCGCTGTATCGCTCGAGACCCGCCGCCGTGGACAACAGGTCCGCGGCGGTAAATCCCTCCCCCGGAAGGCACTCGGTGACCACCGGCCGCCCCGCGGTCAGCGTGCCGGTCTTGTCGACGACGAGCGTGTCGACGCGTTCCAGCGCCTGAAGCACCTCGGCATTCCGCACGAGCACGCCCTCCCGCGCGCCGCGGCCGATGCCGACCATGATCGACATCGGCGTGGCCAGTCCGAGGGCGCAGGGGCAGGCGATGATCAGCACGGCCACCGCGTTGGCAAGCGCCAGGGCGGGAGACGGCCCGAGCAGCATCCAGACGACGAACGTGACAACCGCGCAGCCGAGCACGGCGGGCACGAAGGAGGCGGCCACGCGGTCGGCCAGCTGCTGGATCGGGGCCCGGCTGCGCTGGGCGACGGCGACGAGGGCGATGATCCGGGCGAGCATGGTCTCCCGCCCGACCTTGTCGGCGACCATGAGGAACGAGCCTGCCTGATTGAGCGTGCCGCCGATCACCGTATCGCCCGCCTGCTTGCCGACAGGCAGCGGTTCGCCGGTGAGCATCGATTCCTCGATCGTGGTCCGCCCCTCGGCGACGTGGCCATCCACCGGCACCTGCTCGCCGGGGCGGACGCGGAGCATGTCGCCCACACGGACGTCGGCGAGCGGCTCGTCACTCTCGACGCCGTCCCGGACGACCCGGGCCTGCTGCGGGGCAAGCGCCACGAGTTCGCGGATCGCGGACCCCGTCTGGCGTCGAGCCCGCATCTCGAGAACCTGCCCGAGGAGCACGAGCGTGATGATCACCGCGGCCGCCTCGAAGAACAGCGGTGCCGAACCGTGCCGGTGCAGCTGCGGCGGCAACACCGCCGGCGCGACGACCGCGACGAGGCTCGCGGCGTACGCCGCGGCGGTGCCGAGGGCGACGAGGGAGAACATCGAGGGGCGGCCGGCCAGCAGCCCGCGGATGCCGCGATCGAAGCAGGGCCACCCCGCCCAGAACACGACCGGTGTCGCCAGCACGAGCTGCAGCCAGCCGTGGGCCGTGCCGCCGAGCCAGCGATCGACCGGCAGGCCGACCATCGGCAGCATCGCCAGCAGGAACACGGGCAGCGTCAGCACCGCTGCCCCTCCAAAGCGCCGGACCATGCTGCGGAGTTCAGCGTCGTCTCCGGCAGCGGCGGCGGCGACGTCCCTGGGCTCGAGGTCCATGCCGCAGTCGGGGCAGGCGCCGGGGCCGACCTGCTCGACCTCCGGGTGCATCGGACACGTGTAGACGGCCTCCGGATCGGCGTCCGCCAGCGGTGCGGTTCGGCCCGACTGCCCGCCGCCACAGCAGCCGGCGGCCGGCGCGGCCGGCACGCCGTCCCGAAACTTCCGCCGGCACCCGGCGCAGCAGAAATAAAATGTCTCGCCGTCGCGGACCGCCGTGTGCGGCGTCGCTGCGGAGACGGTCATCCCGCAGATCGGATCGGTTGGCATGGCTCGCGCGGAAAACGGTTGGGGAAAGCGGGGGTTTGATTCACAATGCGGTTCGACGCGCTGCTGGGCTCCGTCGCCCCTGGAAGCGGCGGACAACCACGCGGTTTTGCCTTGGCAGCGGGGACGGGCTGGCCTCTTCCGTTATCAATTTTCGGACCGGCCCGCCTCAACACTCGGCCATGCGACGGGACGGAGGCATACCCCGCCTTCTGTGGGCCCAAAGCCGTGCAGCGTTCCGCGGTTCGGGCCGGCGGCGATCCGTCGATCCTACCCGGCGTGCCACCGGGATGCTGCATGCCCGACTTTCGCCGCTGGGCGGCCTGCGCCATCGTGGCCGCACTGATCGGCTGGAGCATCGGGGGCGGTGCGGCCGCGACTGTGGTCGCGGGCTGCTCAGCTCGCCGCGGTCAAGGCGGAGAGCGAGCGGCAGTTCGAGGAGCTCATCCGTCGCCGGCTCGCGATGCCGATCGAGCAGCCGATGAATTTCCTGCGCAGGCGTCTTCCCGGTGGCGGCAGCTGTCTCTGCGCGGCCCGCCCCGCGGGCGGCCGGGCCGCTCGGCTTCGAGGCGCTGGGAAACCGTGTGCATGGCCGCGTCAGCGAGGCGTTCCGCGCCTGACGGCGTTCACTGCTGCTGCTGCTCGCCGTCGGCCTCGTAGTGCACGGCGTGGATGACCGTGTGCACCGGGGCGTCGAGCGGCGCGAGGGCCGCGTGCCAGTCGAGCGACGGCAGCCGGTCGAGTGTCCGGGTCGCGACGCGGACCTCGATCTGCTCGGCGCCCGAGCCGACGTAGGTGCCCTTGTTCGGCGGCACGTCGCTGAAGTCGCGGCCGACCGCCGTCTTCACGAACCCGCCGCCGATCGGGCAGCCGTTGGTGGGATCGAAGCCCGACCAGCCGATGTCCGGCAGCCAGACCTCGCACCAGGCGTGGCTCTGCGACTCCCGGTTGGGGCGGTGAATGTAGCCGCTGACGTAGCGGGCCGGCACGCCCCACGACCTGAGGATGGCGATCATGAGATGGGTGAAGTCCTGACAGACCCCCTTGCCGTGCGTGAGGATGTGGTCGATCGGCGACGAGGCGTCGGTCACGTCGCGGGCATACTCGAACTGGCTGCGGATGTGCTCGGCCACCTGGCAGACCCAGATCCCGACCCGCGTCCGCGGCCGCGGCGCGACGGCGATGCGGACCGGCTCGAGCAGCGGCGTCCGCCGCACCGGCCCGCGCAGGGCGAGGGAGTCGAGCGTCTCCAGCGGCAGCTGCCACTCCAGCGGGCCCGACTCGGGAAACTCGGCCTGGCTGGCGACGGGCCCGATCGCGGAGTCCTCCGTCTCGACGACGCTCGCGGCGAGGATTCGCACCCGTGGCGGCGGGGCGAGGAGATTGAAATGGTGGACGACGTTGCCGAAGCCATCCCGATAGGTGGCCAGGGGATGCGCCAGGCCGGTCGAGATCCGGAACGAATGGCAGCGCTGACCGTGGTCACTGGCCGGCTCCATGCGCAGCTCGCAAAGCCACTCGCGGACCGGCTGGGCGTAGGAGAACGTCGTCTCGTGCTGGATCTCGAGGATCATGGGCGCGGCCTCCCGGGCCGTGGCACGGGCCTTGTGGTCATTGGAGCGAGTACTGCTGCTGGAGAAGCTGCGCGATCCGGGCGCAGCGGGCCTGGGCGTCGCCGAGGAAGGCATGCAGCTGCTCCCCCTCGAGCGTCGCGGCATCGAGGTAGGCGAGTTCTCCGTGGAGCCGGCCGACGACCCGCGAGACGTCGTCGTCGCAGCGGTCGGCAGAACGGCCGCTGATCGCCGCCAGCGAGTGCATCGCCCGGCCGAGGCAGAACCGCACCGAGTGCGGGAAGTCGGCGTTGGCGAGGAGGAACTCGATGACCCGCTCCGGCTCGACGCGGCTGATGTACAGCCGCTGATAAGCCTCGTAGGCGGCACAGTTCTTCAGCACCGCGCCCCACTGCAGGTTGCTGATCGGCAGGTCGACCGTGCCCGATCGCTCGAGGAGGGAAAACTTGGCGTCGAGGATCCGCAGCGTCTTGTCGGCCCGCTCCAGGTAGCGGCCAAGCTGGATGAAGTGCCAGCCCTCGTCGTGGACGAGCGTCGCCTCGCTGGCGCCGGTGAACAGGAGCACGCCCGTCTGCATCTCCTCACAGAAGTCGTGGGGTGAATCGGCGGCGCGAAACTGCTGGGCGGCCTCGCCGAGCCGCCAGTGGAGCTTGTTGAGCTCGCCCCACATCTGCGGGCTGATCGAGCCGCGGACGCTGCGGGCGTTGTTGCGGGCCCGGTTCATGCAGCCCATCACGCTGCCCGGGTTGGCGGTGTCGACGAGCAGCCAGCGCTGCACGGCCGCCACCGGGTGCTCGCCCGGGCGGACTGGCGGGGGGGGCTGCCGCAGCAGGGCCACGAGCGCGTTCCACTCCAGTTCTACGGGATTGGCGAGGACGCCGTGGAGGTCGAGGTCGAGCTGGAACGTGACGTTCACCGCCCGGGCGACGTGGTCGGCCCGCTCCAGGTACCGGCTCATCCAGAACAGTGCGTCGGCGACCCGGCTCAGCATGCTCCGCTCCGCTGGAACCGTTCCTCGGCCAGGACCCAGGTGTCCTTGCTGCCGCCCCCCTGCGAGCTGTTGACGACGAGGCTCCCCTTGGGAAGGGCGACGCGGGTCAGGCCACCGGGCGTGACCACGGTCCGCTCGCCGCAGAGGATGAAGGGCCGCAGGTCGACGTGCCGCCCCTCCAGCCGCCCGTCGACGAGCGTCGGATGGGTGGAGAGCTGAATCGTCGGCTGGGCGATGAAGTCGCGCGGGTCGGCCTTGATGAGCTCCCGGAACTCGTCCCGCTGGGCCTGCGTCGACGCCGGCCCGATCAGCATGCCGTAGCCTCCGGACTCGTTGACCCGCTTGACGACGAGCGACTGGAGGTTGGCGAGGACGTGGTCCCGCTCCGCGGGGATCTCAGGGCGGAAGGTCTCGACGTTCTCCAGGATCGGATCCTGGTCGAGGTAGTAGCGGATCATCGCCGGCACGAACGGATAGATGCCCTTGTCGTCGGCGATGCCGGTGCCGATGCAGTTGGCGAGAGCCACGGTGCCGGCCCGGTAGGCGTTCACCAGGCCCGGCACGCCGAGAGCGCTGTCGTGGCGGAAGGTGAGCGGGTCGAGGAAGTCGTCGTCGATCCGCCGGTAGATGACGTCCACCTGACGCGGGCCGCGGGTCGTCCGCATGAAAACCCGGTTGTTGTCGATGAACAGGTCGCGGCCCTCGACCAGCTCGATCCCCATCCGCTGGGCGAGGAAACTGTGCTCGAAGTAGGCCGAGTTGTACATGCCCGGGCTGAGGAGGACGGCGGTCGGCTGGTTGGAGGTCGCCGGCGCGATGTACTGCAGCACGTCGAGCAGGGCGGCGGGATAATCGTCGTTGGGGAGGACGTCGTAGTCGTTGAACAGGGCGGGGAAGACCCGCTTGAGCACCTTCCGGTTCTGGAGCATGTAGCTCACGCCACTCGGCGTCCGGGCGTTGTCCTCGAGGACGAGGTACCGTCCGTCGGCGTCGCGGATCAGGTCGGTGCCGCAGATGTGGACGTAGATCCGTCGCGGCACCTCGACGCCGACGAACTCCCGCCGGAAGAACGTTCCCTGGAGGACGAGCCAGGGCGGCACGACGCCGTCGCGAAGGATCCGCTGATCGTGATACACGTCGTGGAGGAACAGGTTCAGGGCCGTGACCCGCTGCACGAGGCCGGCCTCGATCTGCCGCCACTCGTAGGACGGGATGATCCGTGGCACCGGATCCATCGGCCAGACCCGCTCGATCCCCTCCTCGGCCCGGTAGACGGTGAAGCCGACGCCGTCCTGCCGCATCGAGAGGTCGGTCATCGCCTTGCGCCGCCGCATGTCCTCGGCGTCGAGGCCGCGGAGCCGGTCGTACAGCGGCCGGTAGTGATCCCGCGGACCGCCCCGATCGGCGATCATTTCGTCGTAGGCGCGGCCGACCTCGTAGCCGGCGAACGGCCCGGCGGCGGAGTCGACGGCGGTTGCTGAAATTGACATCGGAACGATTGACTGCGCGTAAACCGAGCAGGGACTGCCCCGCTGGCGGGCAGTCTTGCCTTTTGTCACAACTATCCTGTGCGGTTTTTGCGAGTAGTCTGGAACGGCGGACTTGGCGGACTCGCCTTACAGCAATCCGCGCGCCGAACCGGTCCGTCCAGGATATCCGGAGACCAACGATGACCTATTGCGTCGGCATCCGCACCCACGAGGGGCTTGTGCTCGCCTCCGACTCGCGGACGAACTCGGGGATCGACCAGGTCTGCGTCTGCCGCAAGATGCACAACTTCGCGGTGCCGGGGGAGCGGATGTTCACGATCCTCTCCAGTGGCAGCCTGTCGGTCACGCAGTCGGTCATGACCCGGCTGCAGCACGAGTTTCAAACCGGCTCGGGGCTGGCCGACGTGGCCACGATGTACGAGGCGGCCCGCTGCGTCGGCCGGCACGTCCGCGAGGTGGCGGCGCTCGACCGTGACTACCTGGAGCGGGACAACGTCGGCTTCGCCATCAACCTGATCGTCGGCGGCCAGATCCGCGGCGAGCCGCCGCAGCTCTACATGATCTACGCCCAGGGCAATCCGCTCCGGGCGACGCGGGCCTCGCCGTTCCTGCAGATCGGCGAGACGAAGTATGGCCGGCCGATCCTCGACCGCGGCGTCCGCTACGGCGCGACGACCCTCGACCAGGCGGTGAAGTACGCGCTCATCTCGCTCGACTCGACGATGCGGTCGAACGTGGCCGTTGGTCCGCCGATCGACCTGCTCGTCTACGGCGCCGACGAATTCGCCGTCCGCCGCTACCGCCGGCTGGCGGCCGACGATCCGGACCTCGTGGAGATTCGCGGCTGCTGGGAGCGGGAACTCCGCCGTGCCATCGGCCAGGTGCCGACGCTCGCCTTCCCGACGCCGGGACGGCCGGACGAGTTTTTCACGGTTGTCACGGCGGACGACTGACCGTCCCGGCCGGCTTGCGGCCCGTCTGTCGCCACACGTACACTTCGTCTGATTCGCGAGATCCCCGGCCGGCTCTGCTGGCCGGGCACCGACAGGAGGTGACCGCCATGCCTCGTCCCATGCCGCGTCGCGCGTGCAGTCCGGTCCTCGCGGCCATCATGCTGCCACTCCTCTCCGCCCCGTTGTGGGCTGCGGACCCGCCCGGCGCGGCACGGCCGGGCCGACTGACCATGACCACCCTCGAGCGGCCGGCCGACGAGGAGATCGAGCCGCGCCGCACTCCGCGGCCCGTCCAGCGGGGACCGAAGAGGCAGCCGGCGGCGGCACGGGGGGCGGGACTCGCTCCAGCGGCCGATCGTGCAGCCGCACCGGCCCCGGCGACGAAGGCGCAGGCCATCGGCAGGGGTGTCCAGTACCTCATCGGCAGCCAGCGGAACGACGGCGGCTGGAACTCCGGCGAGCATCCGATGGCCGCCGACCTGTCGAACACCAGCATTGCCGGCCTCGCGGTGCTCCGCGCGGGCACGGCTGTCGCTGTGCGCGGTGAGGAGGAAGCCATGGAGCGGGCCGTGCGATTCGTCAACGGACGTGTCGCGGCGTCGGCCGACGCGGAACTCTGGGCGCCGCGTCCCGACGTCGTCGATGGGACGGTGCAGCGCGACCTCGGTGTCGGCGTCGATGCCGTGCTCGCGGCGCTGTTTCTCGCCGAGTCGATCGAAACCGCCGAAGCGGACCACCAGGCCGCCACCGCGAAGAAGTCGCTGGACACGCTGATGCGGGTGATCACGCGCAACGTGCGCGAACAGCCCAACGCATTCGCGGCGGGCGGCCAGGCGCTGACCCGGGGGCTCATCGCCCACGCGGTGGACAGGGCCACCCGCGTCGGCGTGGAGGCGGACGACGATCTCGTGCCCCTGATCACCGCCAACGGTCCGAAGAACATGGGGCTGTACGGGGATGCCGGCCGGGTCGGATGCCTGCACGTTGCCTGGCGACGCAGCGGCGGCGGCAGCAGCCATGCGTTCGCCCAAATCGCCGACGAAGCCGCATCCGCAGCCCCGGTGGCGGCGGGCCCCGTGGGCACCGCCCGTGAGCTGGAAGCGCTCGGGAAATCGCTCGTGAAACCGGTGCTCGCCAACCCTCGCAACCAGTGGCCGTACGGCGCCGGGGGAGAGGTGTTTTTGGCGCTCATGTTCCTCACCGCCATGCTCCAGGACACGAATGCCGACGCGGCCGCCGCCTGGACGGCCAGGGTCGATGCGCAACTGATCCAGACGCAGAACGCCCAGGGGAGCTGGACCGGCTCGTCGTGCATCAACAGCCGTGTCTTCTGCACGTCGTCCGCCCTGCTCGTCATGGTGCCGACGCGGGACGGCGCGGCGGTCGCCGGCCGCTGAATACCGCCGACCCGCGCCGGAAACCACCGAGTGCACAGCATGGTCCTGGCCCACTGTCTTCGCCGGGTCGTGGTCGCCGCCACGTGCGTCGCCGCGGTCGCGTCCAGCGCGGCCGACCCCGTCGCCTGGCGCCGGGCCGCCGACCGCGGCAGCGCATTCCTCGCGGCGCGGCAATCGGCCGACGGCGGCTGGCGTTCGGACACGTATGGGAATTTTCGTGGTGGTGACGCGATCACGCCGCTGGTGCTCGTCGCCCTCGACACCGCCACGCACCCCGGGCCCCATGCAGCGGGCTGCCGGTTTCTTGCGGAACTCGCCGATGATGCGGAGCGGATCGATCGGCTCGAGTATCCGGTCTACACGGCGGCCTTCGCGGTGCAGGTCTGCCTGCGGGACGAGCCGTCTCGCCGGTCGGCCATCCGCTGGGCCGACGTGCTGCGCGGGCAGCAGCTCGCCGCCGGGCTTGGCTGGGCAGAGACCGATCCGGAGTTCGGTGGCTGGGGCTATGCCACGGTCGAGCCCCGGAAACCATCCCCCGGCGCAGTCCGGCTGCCGACCCTCGACCCGAACCTGTCGGCCACAACGCTCGCCGTCACGGCGCTCCGCGCCGGGGGCGCCCGCGCGGACGATCCGGCCCTCCGGGCAGCGCTGAGGTTTTTCGAGCGTTGCCAGAACTTTCCCCGGGCTGACGCCGCCGCCGACCCGGCCTTCGATGACGGCGGTTTCTGCTTCGCCGTCGGCGTTGCCGATCGCTCGAAGGCCGGTAGCGCCGGCGTCGATCGGCATGGCCGGATGCGGATGCGTTCCTACGGCAGCGCCACGGCCGACGGCCTCCGGGCCCTGCTCGCCTGCGGACTGCCCGCGGATCATCCACGGGTGGTCGCCGCCCGCGCCTGGCTGGAGCGGCACTTTGCCGCCGACGTCCATCCGGGCGCGTTTCCGCAGGAGCGGGCCGTGTTTCGTGACGGCTGTTTCTATTACTGGTGCTGGTCGGCGGCGACGACGCTCGAGGCCCTCGGGGCCGATCGCCTGCCAGGCTCTGCCGGACCGCTCGACTGGCGGCGTGCGGTCGCGGACGCTCTCGTCACGCGGCAGGCCGACGACGGCAGTTGGCAGAGCGCCCACGGGGCCGTCCGCGAGGACGATCCGCTCGTGGCCACGCCGCTGGCCCTGGCGGCGCTGCGGACGTGCTCGAACCGAACGCCTCGCCAGAACACTGCGGCGCCGCTGCGGTGAATCCACCACCGATCGACCGCGACCGGCCCGGCCGCGCTGGCGGCTTGCGGGAGGGCGGAAAGCGGTCCAGAATGATTTGGTTCGGCGGACCGCGGAGCGACCGGGTCCGGCTGGCATAGGAGAGGTGGCAGAGCGGTCGAATGCGCGTCTTTGCTAAAGACGTGTCCGGTCAAAAGCTGGACCGCGGGTTCGAATCCCGCCCTCTCCGTTTGGTGAAGATGGTCGAGCACGCGATGAGCCCGAGAATCGCGGATGCCCACACAATCGGTGTGAGGCTCCCTTTGGAAGCCAAGCAGCGGGAGCAGCGTCTTGCGATTCCGCAAGCAACTTGGGTGACTCGAACCCGACTTTACTTAATGAATTGAAATACCAAAGATTCATCCTTGTCTGTGTGATTCGAGGAACCCTTGTTGTATCGTGGAAGCGTCTTGAAGTGCATGGTTTCAACGCCGTGGGGCCACCCAGAGGAACGGAGTGCGCCCCAAGGGCTACGGGGCCGATCAGCGACGGCGCGTAGGCCATCATTCCGGCCCTTCCTGGCGAGTTGATCTCGGCCGTGGAGCGGAGCCTTCCGCCTGCCCTGGCGGTACCGGCGCGGAGGCAGCCTCCGCTCAACCGTCAGCATGCCGTGGACACGTCCGAGGCCCGCCACTCACTTGGCGATCTCCGACCGCGAGACGGGTAAACCATTCACATGTGTTCGGGATTTTTCACTCGTTCATCGACCAAGGCCACAGGCTGATGGATCGGTCTCCCATGGGCACCGAGACGGTCATCCGGCCCAGCACGGGCTGGTTCAACGTCGATCTTGCCGGCCTCTGGCGTTACCGAGACCTGCTTTGGTTGCTCGTACATCGCGACTTCGTCTCGAAGTACAAGCAGACGGTGCTCGGGCCGCTGTGGTTCGTCATTCAACCGCTGTTGACGACGCTCGTGTTCGCTGTGGTCTTTGGGAAGATCGCACATATCCCCACCGATGGCGCACCTCCGTTTCTGTTTTATCTCACGGGTCTGCTCGGTTGGAACTTCTTCGCCGGCACCTTCACGGCGACCTCAAACACACTCGCCGGAAACGCCGGAATCTTTGGCAAGGTGTATTTCCCGCGGCTCGTCGTGCCGCTCGCGACGGTGATCTCGGGATTCATCGCCATGGCGATCCAACTGGCCACGTTGCTGCCGATCTGGGCCTGGTATCGCTTCGGCTCCCCTGGCGGCGCCGCACTGCATCTCTCGTGGACGGTGCTGCTCTTACCGATCGTGCTCCTCCAGATCGCGATCCTGTCGTTCGGGGCCGGCCTCTGGATGTCGGCGCTGACGGCGAAATATCGGGACTTCGCCTTTCTGTCGTCCTTTCTCGTGCAACTCTGGATGTATGCAACGCCCGTCATCTATCCCTTTTCGGCGATTCCCGCCCGCTGGCGGTGGGTGGCCGCAATCAATCCGATGACCGTGCCCGTGGACGTCATCAAGTCCATGTTTCTCGGGCACGGGGCCGTCGCCCCGGCCCACGCCCTCCTTTCCACGGCAGTGACGCTGGCGATCCTGTTCGGTGGCCTGGCCATCTTTGGCAAGGTCGAGCGCACGTTCGTGGACACCGTCTGAGCCTCTCCATGACGATGCCCGTCATCCAGGCCCGTTCGCTCTCGAAGCGTTACCGCCTGGGCATGCTCGGCGCGAGCACGCTCCGCGAAGAGATCCAGAACTGGTGGGGGCGGCTGCGGGGCCCGGCCGAACCGAACGCCACGAAGGGCGACTACTGGGCACTGCGCGACGTGTCCTTCGACATCGATGAGGGGGAGGTCGTCGGGATCATCGGCAGGAACGGGGCCGGCAAGAGCACGCTGCTCAAGATCCTGAGCCGGATCACGGAGCCGACTACCGGGGAGGCCCGAATCCGCGGCCGTATGGCATCGCTGCTCGAAGTGGGCACCGGCTTTCATCCCGAGCTTTCCGGCCGCGAAAACATCTTCCTCAACGGCACGATTCTCGGCATGACGAAGGCCGAAGTAAGGGCGCGGTTCGAGGAAATCGTCGAGTTTTCCGGCATCCACAAGTTCATCGACACGCCTGTGAAGCGGTACAGTTCGGGGATGTACGTGCGGCTGGCCTTCGCCGTGGCGGCCCACCTGGATGCGGAAATTCTCATCGTGGACGAGGTCTTGGCGGTCGGCGATGCGGAGTTCCAGAGCAAATGCCTTGGGAAAATGGGGCAAATCGCCGACGGGGGCCGGACGGTGCTGTTCGTCAGCCACAATCCGCAGGCGCTGCAGCGACTGACCAGTCGCTGCGTGCTCTTGAACGCGGGCCACGTCGAGGCCGACGGCCCGACCAGCGAGGTGATCTCGCACTACACCCGGGCCGGTCACTCCCTCCAATGCGAGTATGTCGCGGGTGATGGCGAGCGGATCGACGGCCGGGTTCGTCGGGCTGCCGTGCTGACGGCGGAGCCGGGTGGGGTCCACAAGTGGGGCCGCGCATTGACGTTCGAGTTCGAGATCGAGGTCGCACGCCCGAGTACGGGTCACTGTTTCACGTTCCAGATCCTGGATGAGGCCAAGAACGCAATCTGCCACTTCTCGTCACTCAATCCCGGGTCGAACTGGGGCACGGCGGCCGGAATGTACCGTCTCCGATGCACGCTGCCGCGGTGCCGGCTCTTCATGGGCGACTTCACGGTGACGACATATCTTGCCGATCGGGCCGTCAACGAGATGCTGGAAACGCTCCACGATCTGTGCAAGTTCCGCGTCGAGATGGGCGACGTCGACCGCCGGCATTACGACTGGCGGAAGGGCGATTGTGCATACCTAGAGGACCACGAGTGGGCTCCGCCCGCGCCGGCCTGACGCCGCCCCCGGCCCGCACCGGGCTTTGGTGCATCGACGGCTCGTCCCGTCGCTCCACCGATCGTCGGGAGCGGACGGCTGACGGTGCTCTCGACCCGTCCGCGGAGTGATTCGCGGCCGCTCGCAGAAGCAAAATCATGTCCGGTGAGAAACCCACGTTCGGCTGCGGGATCTGCGGGCGGAGCTGCCGGCCGCTCCGCCGGCGCGCTCCGGACGAGCTTGCGGGGGCCTATCAGACGTACTTCGGGAAGTCGCTGCCCTGCGAAATCGTCGCCAGGTATTTCACCGTTCCGAACGTCGAATTCCACTGCTCTGCGTGCGACATGCGCTGGTATGGACCGGGGAGCCTGGGCGACGGTGATTTCTACGGGACGCTCGGTCACATGTTCGATTGGTACTACGCTCCGGACAGCTGGGACAAGCAGGCAGCCCTGGCTCACATCACGGCGCGCAAGGCCGCGACGGTCGTCGACGTCGGATGCGGAGACGGAGCGTTTCTCGCCTGCCTTCGTGCGCGGAACATCACTGCCATCGGAATCGACATCAACCGCCAGGCCGTCGAGGCCGGCCGCGCCCGCGGACTTGATGTATTTCTCCCCGACGATTCACCGGTGCGGTCGTGCGACGTGCTCTGCCTGTTCCAGACGATCGAGCATCTGGACCGGCCCATCCAAGCGTTGCAGGATCAGATCGCTCGGTACGCGCCGCGCGAGTTGCTCGTGAGCGCACCGACCTTCCGCTCACTGCTCGGCTACTCCTCGGACCCGCTTGCCTGGCCCCCGCACCACCGGTCGGCGTGGTCGCGGCGTGGATTCGAGTCGCTGGCCCGGAAACTCGGCCTTCGCCTGCGGGCAGTCTGGTACGAGGGTCTTACGATCGAATCCTACCGCGACATCTCGGGACGAGAACCACAAGGGCGGATCGCAGGGCTGCCTGCCCCGGATGGTCGTCTCGGTCGCATGGCCTTTCACTGTGCGCGGCATCTCGGCCGTGATTGGGCGTCACGACGGCATTCGATCCTGGTGTCACTGGGCCGACCGTGACCCAACGCATGATTGGAAACACCGGAATGAGCGGCGCGGCCAAGCCACCGGTGATGTCGTGGGGTGCGCGCCGGGTGCTTGGCCGGCTTCGCCGTCTGCTCTTTCCGCCTCCGCCGGAACCGACGGTCGGCGTCCACGAGCGGCCGCCCTTCACGCTGACTCAAGGAAGCGTGCAGCCGGACGAAGCCGTGTTCCTCAAGCGGCTTGTCGAACTCGCGAACGGTCTGGACGGCCCGATCATCGAAGTCGGCGCGTTGTTCGGGATGACGACGATTCGGCTGGCCCAGTGGAAGCGCCCCGGCAAGCCGCTTCTGGCAGTCGATAACTTCGCCTGGAATCCTCTGCAACTCACCCCCGCCGAGCACCTCGAGCTCACCCGCGGCGTCCTCGGCTACCTGCTCGCGATCGGGGAGGTGAGCATCGTTCAGCAAGGGAAAAACGAATTCTATGAGTCCTACTCCGGCCCACCGCCGGCCCTCGTGTTCCTCGACGCAATCCATACCTACGAGGAGACGAAACTGGACATCGAGTGGGCGCTGCGGGCCGGTGCACAACTGATTTCCGGCCACGACTACTCGCCGGATTTCCCCGGAGTCGTCCAGGCCGTGGAGGAATGCGGCGGCCTGCGGGAGAGAGGGGGCACCGTGTGGCTCCTCAGTCGACCATGAGCGACCACACCGCGGACGTGTCGGCGGCGTCAGGCTGCGGGCGACCGCCCCGGCTGCTGCAGATCATCCCAACGCCTGGTCGCGGCGGCTGCGAGGAATACGCGCTCGCCGTTGCCCGGGAGGGCATACGGCGCGGCTGGTCGCTGGCCGCCGCCTTCACGCTCCTTGAAGGCACGGAGTCACTTGCTGCCGATTACGAAGCGGCCGGCGCGAGCGTCCATGCTGCCGACTTGGTGCCCCCCGGCGAAACCCCGCACCACCCGCGGGTCTTCCTCCCACGGTTGTGGCGAACACGTCGGTTGTTTCGACGGTTCAAGCCGACGATCGTACAAATCGTCCTGCCATGGCCCACGTTCGGACTGGGGCCGATTCTCGCGGCCGCAGTCGGTCGCGTGCCGACGCAAGTCGTTTTCCAACTCGCCGCGGACTCGTGCAGCCGCATCAGTCCGCGGGTGAGCCGGCTGTACCGCTGGGCAAAGTCGACGGGGCAGCGGTGGGTCGCCGTGTCCGACCAGAACCGCCGGCTCCTTGCCGACATCTTCGGTGGTCCATCCGGGATCTTCATGGGTAGAGCCGTAAACCACCGCAGTAGAAGTAGATCACGTCCTTGAAGTTGCCGACGTTCCGGTAGCCCCCTGCCCGACGCTTGATGGCCATGATCTTGCTATTGAG